>ERZ1026894.916-NODE-916-length-19313-cov-21.150275_pt1 | contig 19313 bp, 12 predicted proteins | sample MGYA00380177_ERZ1026894 | MGnify/ENA primary metagenome ERZ1026894 (study PRJEB33269, sample SAMEA4719813) | human gut metagenome | biome: human-associated habitat; feature: organic feature; material: feces | place: Cameroon | collected 2013-10 ... | reverse complement strand
GATAACCCTTCTTGTAAGCCTCTGGATAACCGCCGCTTACGAGCATCACGCAGACAGCAGCACGCTCATCAAACTCGATGCTGCGCTTGTCAAGATCGCCGGCAGCTACACCCTCGAAGAGATCCACGATGTCGCTCTTCAGGCGGAGCATCACGCTCTCTGTCTCTGGGTCACCCATACGGCAGTTGTACTCGATAACCATTGGCTCGCCCTCTACATTGATCAGACCGAAGAAGATGAAGCCCTTGTAGTCGATGTTCTCCTCAGCCAGACCCTCTACGGTAGGACGGATGATGCGCTCATCCACCTTCTGCATCCACTCCTTGGTTGCGAATGGCACAGGGGTAACGCTACCCATACCGCCGGTGTTCAGACCGGTATCGTGCTCGCCGATGCGCTTGTAGTCCTTAGCCTCAGGCAGAATCTTGTAGTTCTTGCCATCGGTCAATACGAATACGGAGCACTCGATGCCGCTGAGGAATTCCTCGATAACTACGCGTGCAGAAGCGTTGCCGAACATACCGCCGAGCATCTCCTTGAACTCCTTCTTAGCCTCTTCCAGGGTAGGGAGGATGAGAACGCCCTTACCGGCGCACAATCCGTCAGCCTTCAATACGTAAGGAGCCTTCAGAGTCTCCAGGAACTTCAAGCCTTCTTCTACGTGCTCGCCGTCGAAAGTCTCATACTGAGCTGTCGGAATGTTGTGGCGCTTCATAAACTGCTTGGCGAAGTCCTTGCTTCCTTCCAGCACGGCACCAGCCTTTGATGGACCAATCACAGGGATGTTCTGGGTGCGAGGGTCAGCCTTGAAGTCATCATAGACACCCTTTACCAGTGGGTCTTCCGGACCTACTACCACCATATCAACACCGTTTTCGACAGCGAAGTTCTTGAGCGCCTCGAAGTCGTCAGCCTTGATATTCACGTTCTCGCCGACATTCTGCGTACCGGCATTGCCAGGAGCGATAAAGAGTTTCTCACACTTCTCGCTCTGAGCGATTTTCCAAGCTAAGGCGTGCTCGCGGCCACCGCCTCCTAACAATAATATTTTCATCGTAGTTACGTTTAATAATTCTTCTATTATATGTTACAATCAGGATATTGGTCTTCTCCTTCTTTTACAATCAGGATAGATATTTACTCCTTTTTGCATCCAAATTCCTAATTTGCTGCAAAATTACTAAATTTCAGCGAACTATACAAGCAAAAAGCCTAAAATCTTTATCGCATATAGTTCTTATAGATTTCATAATAGATATTCGGCCATCCGTAGATGGCTATCCTCTCCAGTTCCTTGTAGAGTTCCGGTATGTCATCTATCAGCTTCACCAGGTCGGGATTGTATCGGGTTCCTGCGCCTTTCCTCAGCTCTTCCATCACTTTTTCGAAGCTCTTTTCCTGCTTGTAGTTTCTGCCTACTCGCTCGGTGGCAGCCTGCATGCAGTCGCACAGGGTTATGATGTCTATCATGAAGCGGTAAGGCGACTTGGTGTTGTCGAAGTCGCTTGGATAGCCTCCCTTGCCGTTGTACCATTTATGATGTCCCAGCGTGGTATCGTGGTAGTATTTCAGCTTCTGCGATATCTTCAGGTATTTCAGTCCCATTCGGGGATGCATTCTGATGATGCTGCGCTCCTCATCGCACAGCTGTCGATAGTCGTTGTTCACCACGCTTACGATACTGTTCTTGCCAATGTCGTGACAGAGTGCAGCACGGGTGATGAAGTGGATGAGCTGTCGCTGATGAAGCCTTACCTGCCATTTGCTGGTGATGCCCAGCTTTCCTACCAGCAGTTCCCGCCGGTGCCTGATGATGGCTTTCATCATGGCTTCTGCAAGTCGTGCCACGTGGGTAGAGTGGGCGTAGGTGGTTACCTGGGTTGCCACGTTCAGTTCCAGCACTAATCCTATTCTTTCCTTATCGCTCAGGTATTTGATGAGTCGGGGATTGGTGCTCACATATTCCAGTGTCTGGTTATACTGTGTGGAGTTCTGCTGGTCTTTGCGATGTCTGAACATTCTGATGATGTCTTCACAAAACATCCTTACGCACTTCTTTTTGTACTTGGCTGAAACTCTGGCGGTATCTACGATGAATGCCAGGTTGGTATAATGATTCATCAGCGAATTGAAGGCACCTTCCCCCAGTTTTTTTTGTCGGGTAAGGGGTTTGATTGACTTTTCGTATATTTCCCTGGCTTCTTTCAAGGCTGTTCTTGTCCGGATTTCTCCAATTCTTAGCTTCATGACGATGAGATTGAGCTTCGAGGTGGTGCTGAGTCCTACGGTATCCGGATATTGTCTTATTACCCGTTTTACCAAAGCGTCTCCTTCTTTCTTTTCTATCAGTTCCGGATTGGTGAGATAGATACCTCTTACTATCTCCAAGTCTCTGTTTTTGATTCGGTTAATCCATAGCTGTCTTCTCTTTTCGGGTACTTCCAGTTCGTCTGCCGTATGATTTCTGGCCAGTTCTTCCAGCTTTTCGTATCTTTCCTGCAGTTTTTTCAGGGGTTGGATATGGTTGAGTGTCCATGCCGATAGGCACAGATCCTGTAGGGCGTAGCCGTACAGACCCAGTTCTTCGGGCGTATGACAGTGTGCACTGTCGGCTACGTATGCGATGCAATCGTATGCTTTTTTCAATGTCTCATTGTCTCTGTTCAGTCGCCATATCTGGTAATAGGATGCCCCCTTCCTGCTCATGGCTCTCAGAAATTCGTAGTTCCTTTCCGGGCGTTTTCTGAAATTCCGAATCAGAATATCCGTAACCCTGTTTGTGATGAATGGATCCGTCAGGGCATAGGCGTAGTTATGAAAGAAGTTTTTGTCCAGACTGTCGTAGGCTGCATCCGGCAGAATGGTCTCCTTCGTAGTGTCTGCCATATCGGTTTTGAAATAATCTGCAATGCTGTTCAGCAGCTTCTCGTTCTCTTGATAGATTTTATGGTTCTTCCGGCTTCTTGTCATGAAGAATCTTACCCATTCGTCGTGGTTGTGGATGCTGAAGATGCTGTCGTTGTAGCGATTGTAGATGATGCGGTTCTGAGATAGCTTATCGAAGATATATTTAAAGTCGGGGATGCTCTGTTTAGAAACAAAAAGCTCTTTACCTGCCACTTGCAGGTGGCAGGCAAAGAGTATGGTGGTAATTAATAAAATTACTTTTCTTATCTTGTTAATCATCTTTTCGTTCCGAAGATTTGTTTTGCTTCAGATAGACTCTTGGATATATTGCCATCCGAATTTTCTTCAGATAGAGTCTCTTATACATTAATTAATAGCCTTTTTACTTCAGGTAGTCGAAGAAGTAGTTGCTGATTCTTTCGTGCAGGTGAGTGCTCTGATGACCTCTCATGTTGTGAGGCTCGCCTGGATATACGAAGAAATCTGGCTGGGTACCTGCTGCGATACAAGCCTTCAGGAAGGTGAGGCAGTGCTGTGGCACCACGGTCACATCGTTCAAGCCCTGGATAATCTGCAGCTTACCCTTCAGGTTCTTAGCCTGATAGAGCAGGGATGTCTTCTTGTAACCCTCTGGGTTGGTCTGTGGGGTATCCATATAGCGCTCGCCATACATCACCTCGTACCAGTGCCAGTCGATTACCGGACCGCCTGCTACGCCTACCTTGAATACGTCTGGATAGTTGGTCATCAGCGAGATGGTCATGAATCCACCGAAGCTCCAGCCGTGAACACCAATCTTGTCGGCATCTACGTAAGGCAGGGTCTTCAGATATTCTACACCCTTCATCTGGTCCTTCATCTCTACCTGACCCAGCTGGCGGAAGGTAGCCTGCTCGAACGCCTTGCCACGGTTCTCGCTGCCACGGTTGTCGAGGATGAAGAGCAGATAGCCCTTTTCTGCCATGTAGGTTTCCCAGCCACGGCTGCTGTAGTTCCAGCGGGCATCCACATTGTGGGCGTGAGGTCCACCATATACATATATAATGGTAGGATACTTCTTGTTAGGGTCGAAGTTCACCGGCTTCACCATTCTCCAGTAGAGGTCGGTTACGCCGTCGTCGGCCTTGATTGAACCGCAGCTGTATTCAGGCACGTTGTAGCCCTTCCATGGGTTCTTGGCTGTGAAATAGGAGGTGCGCTTGCCGTTCTCAGTGTTTACGATGGCAATCTTGCGAGGCACGGTAGGAGTAGAGTAGTTATCATAGATAAACTGTCCGTTCCCGCTCAGGGTAGCGTTGTGCCAGCCCTTGCCGCAGTCGTCCATCATGGTGCGCTTGCCGGTCTTGGTATCTACCACGAAGATGTTACGCTGGATAGGAGAGCACTCGTTGGATGCGATGATGATGCTCTTGCGCTTGGCGTTGAAGCCGAGCACTTCCATTACCTCCCATTTACCCGATGTCAACTGTTTGATTTCGAGTGATTCCGTGTTGCTTGCCATACGGCTGCCGTGCTTGCCCAGGGTGCAGAGATAGAGGTGGTTGTAACCATCCTTGCGGCTCTGCATGATGAAGCTGTTGCTGTCCCAAGGAAGGAACTGGATAGGGTGGCAAGGCTCCACGTATTTCTCATCGGTCTCGCGATAGAGCTCGCCAGTCTTCTCGCCAGTCTCTGCGCTGTAGGCAGTAAGGCGACAGTCATTCTGGTCGCGGTTCAACTCAAACATATAGATGGTCTTGCTGTCCGGGCTCCATGCGATGTTGGTGAAGTAGCGGTCTGTTGGGTCACCAGCCTTCAGATAGATGGTCTTGCCGGTCATGCAGTCGAACACGCCTACGGTCACCTTGTGCGATGTCTCGCCAGTCATCGGATACTTGTCTGGTGCAGGCTTGGCGCAGCAGGTTTCTGTTTCAGGATGATTGAAGTAATCAATCTCCGGGATATCCACCTGTGGATAATCAGTCACCATGCTCTGGTCCATGCGGTAGAAGGCGAGCAGTTCGCCGTTAGGGCTCCAGAAGGTACCCTTGCTGATGCCGAACTCATCGCGGTGAACACTCTGACCATAGACGATAGAGCGGCTGCCGTCTGTAGAGATCTGGAAATCGTGAGACTTCTTCTCTCTTGTCATGGCATTGTTGGTTACGTCGAAGGAGCGCACATAGAGGTTGCTGCCCTTCAGATAGGCGAATGCATTCTGCTGTGCGTTCGCTTCGAGGAGGTTCTCGCCATCTTCAAACTCCATCTCGCTCAGCAGCTTATGCTTCTTGAAGTCGATGGTGTAGGTCTTGCTGCCGTTGCTTACCATCACGATGCTCTTGCCTGCGAAAGGGAACTGAGCGTTGTAGAGGGCTCTTACCTTGATGTCCTTGGTAGGAGCAATCCACTGGTTGATATCGTTGATGCCGAAGAGTTTGGTCTCTTTGCCGGTAGTCTTGTTCACGAGATAGCAAGCCTCCACGTCCTGGCGGATGAGTTCATTTCCCCACCAGGTGCACCAGCGGTTCTTTGCCACCATGTTGCGATAGTTATGACCACCGAAGTTCAAATCCTCCAAAGTGAAGGCTTTTTCGCCCTTCTGTGCAGGAACTACGCCCTGAGCCTGTATCTCGGTTGCATTCATTGCCATCATGGAAATCATAGCTGCAAAAGATAATTTATAAATTGAATTCTTCAGATTCATGATTTTTTTTCTTGTTTTTTTATTTCTAGTGATACCGCGTTTTATCAAGAACGCAAGTCCGCTAGGCGTTCCGCCGGATTTGTAATCCGGCGTTAAAAAATGTCCTAACCTATTTCGGCTCTGCGGATTTGCAATCCGCAGCAAAGGAGAATGCCTTTCCTTTTGTTGGGGGATTACAAATCCCCCGGTTTTAATAGGTCGAACCTTTTTTTACGGCGGATTTCAAATCCGCCGGGACGCCTGACGGAAGACGTTTTAAATCCGCCGGGAATCTTAGCGACGCAGCGTTTCGATGCATTGCTAGAATTCTTAGCAATACGGCGTTTCACCGCATTGCTAGAAAATCTTAATCCTCGTCATCAAAGTCGGTGTCGAAGCTTGGCTTGCCGCCACGCTTTCCTCCGAAGTTCTTGCCACCTCTGCGGTCTCCCTTGAAACCACCGCGCTTGTTGTTACGGTCGTTACGGTCGCCTCCGCGCTTGCCTCCGAAGCTGCGGCCGCCCTTGCGGTCATCATCATCGTCGCGTCTTCCGGCACCCACACGTGGACGTCCGCCACGGCGAATCTCATTGCGGCGCTTCTCGAAGTCCTCCAGGCGATGGCTGTGGAACTGGAAGCTGCGGATATCAGCATCTTCGTTTTCAGTCTCCTCGCTCACACGCTTCTTGAACTCGCGCTCCTTCTTGAAACGGTGCTTCTGCGCCATCTCGCTCTTCTCGCGCTCAGTCTTCACGATACCGCCCTCAGAGCGGAACTCCTTCATCTTGCCGTCGAACATCACATACTTGCGGAACTCGCACTCCAGACTTCCGTTATATACCGGAATCTTGATAGATGGCTTCAGTCCAATCTGCTCGAAGCACTCCTCGCGGTAGCTCAATACCCAAGCCTCGTTGCCGGCGAAGGCACGCTTGAAGCGCTCGCCTATCATCTTGTAGGTATTCAGCAGATTAGGCGTAGAGATACGCTCGCCGTATGGAGGGTTCATCACGATGATGCTCTTCTCGGCAGGCTGTGTGAAGTCCTTGAAATCCTGCTGTGCGATGGTGATATCCTTGCTCAGTCCGGCTGCACGCACGTTGAGGTTGGCAGTGTTCACCGCCTTCATATCTACATCATATCCGTAGATGTGGTGCTCGAACTCGCGCTCCTGAGAGTCGTCGTTATAGATCATATCGAAGAGATCCTGGTCGAAATCGTTCCATTTCTCGAAGGCAAACTCCTTGCGGAATACACCTGGAGAGATGTTGCGGGCGATGAGGGCAGCCTCGATGGCGATGGTTCCCGAACCGCACATTGGGTCGATGAAGTCGCATTCGCCCTTCCAGCCGGTCATCAGGATCATACCTGCAGCGAGAACCTCGTTCAGAGGTGCCTCTACCTGCTCCTGGCGGTAGCCGCGGCGGTGCAGACTCTCACCGCTTGAGTCGAGACTCAGGGTAGCGTTATCCTCTGCGATATGGATGTTGAGGCGGATGTCTGGGTTAGACACGCTGATGTTAGGACGTGTGCCCTGCTTCTCGCGGAACCAATCCACGATGGCATCCTTTACCTTGTAAGTCACGAAACGTGAGTTGCGGAACTCCTCTGAATAGACTACTGAATCTACCGAGAAAGTCTTCTTCACGTCTAAGATGTCATCCCACTTGATCTTCTGAACCTCGTCGTACACCTCCTCGGCAGAACGCGCCTTGAAGTGCTTGATAGGTTTCAAGATGCGGATGGCTGTGTGTAACTGGAAGTTAGCACGATACATCATTTCCTTGTCGCCAGTGAAAGATACCATGCGGCGACCTATTTGTACATTGTTAGCACCCAGTTGGGTGAGCTCCTCAGCCAAGACTGGCTCCAGACCCATAAAGGTCTTGGCAATGAGTTCAAATTCCTGTTCCATTATTGAATTCTATATCTAATAAACTTTGTTTTTCTTTTCTATATTTCTTTGTTTTCGGCTTCATGTCCTTGGTCACCCATACGTTGGCTCCCACGATGCAGCCTTCTCCGATGGTGATTCTGCCCAGGATGGTGGCGTTGGCATATACGATGACATCGTCTTCCAGGATAGGGTGGCGAGGGATTCCCTTGATAGGATTGCCGTCCTTATCCAGTGGGAAACTCTTGGCTCCGAGGGTCACACCCTGATAAAGCTTCACGTTGTTGCCGATGATGCAGGTGGCACCGATAACCACACCCGTGCCGTGGTCGATGGTGAAGTGGTGGCCGATGGTAGCCTCCGGATTGATATCGATACCCGTCTCCGAGTGTGCCAGCTCCGTCATCATTCTTGGGATGAGTGGCACGCCGAGCTTGTGCAGAACATGAGCGATACGATAGTTGGTTAAAGCCTTGATCACGGGATAGCACGAGATGATTTCTCCGTGGCTCATTGCCGCCGGGTCACCGTTGTAGGCTGCCTCTACGTCGGTGGCGAGAATCTTGCGGAGCTTGGGAAATTCCATGATGGCTTTGGCGGCGATGACGCCTGCCTTGGCACGCTGGTGCTGCAGTTCTGCCTGGGTTTCCGATTCGCAGTCGTTGGCGAAGCAGAGTCCGGCGAGAATCTGTTCTGCGAGCATCTCGTAGAGTTTCTCAAGTCTTACTCCGATATGGTATTTGATGGTAGAGATATTCACGGATGAGTTTCCGAAATATCCCGGAAAGAGGATGGAGCGAGACAGATTGATGATGTCTTCGAGCGCCTTGCCCGAAGGAAGTGGATTTCCGTCTCGATGCTGATGGAAGAGACCCTTCAATGATTCGGCGCTAGAAAGCTCATCGATAGTCTCTGTCAGCTGATGAGTTAATGTATCTTTACTCATGTTCTTAATGTATCAATAAAATTCGAGTGCAAAGATACGATTAATTTCTTGAACTGCAAAGAATTCGTTCTTGTTTTTTGTGATTTTTTTAGCGTTGCTGCAATTTCATATCCCTGAATGCACTCCAGGCTATCGGTACCGCCACGAGGAAGGAGCAGATATCTGCCCACGCCTGACACATCTCCACGCCCAGTAATCCGAAGAAATGAGGGAGGATGAAAATGAGCGGAATGAAGAACAAACCGCTACGTGCTGCAGCCACGATATTCGCACGTACAGGCTTGCGGATGGTCTGCATCAGCATATTCGTCAGCACGATGGTGGCAACCAGAGGGAAGCTGATTACCTGCCACTTCAAGGCAACGGCCCCCACTGCTACCACGCTGGCATCATCACGGAAGAGTTCGATGATAGGCTCGGAGAAGAGAAAGCCGATGACGGCACAAACCGCCAGGAATACCGTGCCGCATTTGATGCAGAAAAAGAAAGCCTCCTTCACGCGGTCGTACAACTTGGCTCCATAGCAGAAACCGCAGAGCGGCTGGAAACCCTGCCCCAGTCCAATCACCACGGCATAGGTGAAGAACGAGATTCTCGTCACGATACTCATACCCGCAATGGCTGCATCTCCGTAGGCTCCTGCTGCTACATTCAGCACCAGCGTGGCGATGCTTCCCAAGCCCTGTCTTGATAAGGAAGGTGTGCCGCCAAAGATAATCTCCTTGAAGTAAGCCCAGGATGGAGTGAAGTTGCGAAGATGGATTCGGATGTTTCCTCCCTTATGCGTCATCCAGAAGAGCATGGCGCAGCCGAAGCACTGGCTGGTGAGGGTGGCGATGGCGGCACCCGTGATGCCCATGGCAAAATAAAGGATGAGCAGCGGGGCAAGGATGAGGTTGAGTAGTACACCCGACATGATACCCTTCATGGCATACATCGCATTGCCCTGGAAGCGCATCTGGTTGTTGAGGGTCAGAGAGGTTGTCATGAAGGGAGCACCCAGCAGGATGATGCCGAGATAGCGCTCGGCGTAGGGCTGGATGGTGGGGGTGGAACCCAGAAGAATGCACAGTGGTGTAAGGAAAAGTTGTCCAAGAATGGCGATGAGAAGTCCCGTCAGGAAACTCAGCACGAAGCCCGTGGATGCCATCTTCTTCGCCTTCTCCACCTCCTTGGCTCCCAGCATTCGGGAAATATAGTTGCCGGAGCCATGACCATAGAGGAAACCAACGGCCTGGATTACTGACATCATGGCGAAGGAAACGCCTACCGCTGCCACGCTCTGGGTATTGATGCTGCCCACGAAGTAGGTGTCGGCGAGGTTGTACATACTCGTCGATAACATGCTGATAATGGTAGGAATCGCCATCGTAAAAATCACCCGATGCACCGGTGCATGGGTCAGGAATGTATAATTATCTCTTGATTTCTTCATACTCTTTCTTCTTCTTATCTTCTTCTTATCTTCTTCTTGTCTCCTTGTTTTCTTGTTTTCTTGAATCTTTTCAGCCTGCAAAGTTACTGCTTTATTTCCGAAAGGGGGAAATATTCGGGGTTTTTAACGCTCTAGGGGAAAAAAAACAGTGATTTCGTTTGCCATCTCGGAAAAAACTCGTACTTTTGCACCGTTTTTCTGATGATACATTATTATAAAAAGAAAAATCAGAGCAAAAAAGTTTTAGAAAAAGATCAGATCAATGAGTGATATTAGAATCATACCCGTTACCACCAAGAAAGGATTGAGAACTTTCATACAGTTCTATTACGACCTTTATGAAGGTAGCAAATATGCCGTTCCTTACTTGCGTTTTGACGAGTGGAATACATTGAGAAAAGACAAGAATCCAGCCTTCGATTTCTGCGAAGCGCAATATTTCCTGGCTATCGATTACAGCATCCCGAAGGTGGTAGGCCGCATTGCAGCCATCATCAACCATTGTGCCAACGACCAGTGGAACAAGAAGCAGGTGCGCTTCGGATGGTTCGACTTCATCGATAACCTGGAGGTTTCCAGTAAGTTGCTGGATGCCGCAGCCCACTGGGGTAGAGAGCGTGGCATGGAAGAATTGGTAGGACCACTTGGCTTTACCGATATGGACCGCGAAGGAATGCTCATCGAAGGATTCCAGGAGAAATCCACCATGTACGTCAACTACAATTACCCTTATTACCCCAAGCACATGGATGCTCTTGACCTCTTCCAGAAGGACAACGACTGGCTGGAGTACCGCATCAAGGTGCCTGAGGTAACTCCTCCGAAATTTGCCAAGACAGCCCAGCTCATCGAGAGCCGCTACAATCTGCACGTGCATAAGTTTACCAAGCACGAACTGGTTCAGGGCGGCATGGGCAAGGAAGTCTTCCGCATCGTCAACGAGACCTACAAGGATCTCTACGATTTCCAGCAGCTCACCGACCGACAGATCGACGGGTATGTGGATTCGTATATCAAGATGGCGGATATGAACCTCATTACCGGTGTGGTAGATGGCAACGACAACAACCGTCTGATCGGTTTCGGCGTATCCTTCCCATCCATGACCGAGGCGCTGCAGAAGAACCGCAACGGCAAGCTCTTCCCTTGGGGATGGCTGCGACTCTTGCGGGTGATGAAGTGCCATGCCACCGATACCGTGGATCTTGTGCTCATCGGCGTATTGCCGGAATACCGCAGCAAGGGTGCCAATGCCCTCATCTTCGCCGACCTCATCGAGCAGTATCGCCGCTATGGTTTCAAGTGGGCAGAGGCAATGCCGCAGATGGAGAGCAACAAGGGAGTGCAGAGCCAGTGGCAGTATCTGGAAAGCGTGCAGCACCGTCGCCGCCGCTGCTACAGAAGAAAACTGTAGGGATTGCTGCTACAGATGAAATCTGCAGGGATTTACTCCTACAGGCGAAAGTTATAAGATTATAGGAATTTGAAGAAAATAAAAATATAGAAAATAGAATGAGATTTGCAGTTATAGCCGCAGGCGAGGGAAGCCGATTGGCACAGGAAGGCGTGGAACAGCCTAAACCCCTGGTGCCGGTATGCGGCGAACCGATGATAGAGCGCCTTCTACGCATCTTCGTAGATTGCGGTGCTACCGAAATCGTAGTGATTGTCAACGAATGGAGCACGGCGGTGCGTGAGCATCTGGAGCAGATGAAGCTGCCGGTGCCTCTGCGCCTGGTGGTGAAGACCACTCCTAGTTCCATGCACAGTCTGCATGCCCTCTCGCCATATCTCCGTGGCGAGCGCTTCTGCCTTACCACCGTGGATACCATCTTCCGTGAGGAGGAATTCAAGAAGTATATCCGCCACTTCCAGGAGGCAAAGGATATTGACGGCTGCATGGCTGTCACCCCATACGTGGATGATGAAAAACCGTTGTGGGTAGGTGTGGAGAAGCAGGAGGATGCCGAGGGTGCCAGTCTGCTCGACAAGCAGGGTTCGCACAAGAAACCCCGAATTACGGGCTTCCATGATAAGCAGGAGGGCGATGACCATCTGATTTCGGGTGGCATCTACTGCCTGGGCGACAAGGCGCTGGATGTGCTCGACCATTGTATGGAGCAGGGCATGAGCCGTATGCGCAACTTCCAGCGCCAGCTGGTGGTAGAGGGTTTGAAGCTGGAGGCTTATCCTATCAACAAGATTCTCGATGTAGATCACAAGGAGGATATTGCGAAGGCCGAGGCTTTCATCCATCCGCTGGAGGGTAAGACCCTGGTGGGTGTATGCCGCGGTAACGAGTTCTCGCCTAATTGTGTGGATAACGATGCTGCCATCATGAATGCCGTAAAACAGCAGCTGGAGGCACTCGGTGCGCAGGTGATGCTGATGTGCGAGAAGGAATTCTGCCGCAAGGCAACTGTGTTGGAGAGAGCCTACGGATGGCCTCGCTGCCGTGTGGCAGTGGGCGTGGATGGCTTCTTCTCGATGGCACGCAGCAAGCAGGCACTCGATATTCTGGGCAGAATAGAGGAGGAGGGCGTATTGGTGGTGAACTCCAGTCTGGGTGTGAACCGCTGCATCCGCCGCATCATGACCGAGCGTTTCATCGCCGGAGGCATTGCTACCCCAGAGAGCCGCATCATCGGCAGAAACGGGGAGATGGTGAAGGATATCCACTATCCTTGCTGGCTGAAGCGTGGCGACGGCTGTGCCCAGCAGAAGGAGGATACCTGCTATGTGCAGAACGAGCAGGAGGCTGAGGCGCTGTTGAAGGAATTCTGGTTGCGTGGCATCACGTCGGTGGTGGTGAATGAGCATCTGAAGGGCGACCTCATCAAGTTTTATGGCGTATCGGGCACCGATTTCTTCTATTGGTTCTATCCATCGAAATGCGGTCATCGTTCCAAGTTCGGACTGGAGGTAATCAATGGCGAGGCTCAGGGCATCGCCTTCGATGCCGAGGCTCTGAAGGCTGAGGCTGATAAGGCTGCCGACATGCTGAATGTGCCGGTATATGGCGGCGACTGTGTGGTCAGCGAGGATGGCAGCATCCGGATCATCGACTTCAACGACTGGCCTAGCTTTGCGCCATGCCGTGATGAGGCTGCCTTCTATATAGCAACAAAAATGATACAAGAATAAAAATAAAAAAGATGAATCAGGAATTTAAGGCTTCTCTGAAATCTGCGGATACCGAGGAGCACATTGATATTTACTTCTATCGCCCTATTGGTTACCAGTGGGCGCGATTCTTCCGCATGCTTCACGTCACCCCAAACGTGGTGACCATTCTTTCCATCTTCCTCGGCGTAGGAGCGGGCATCTGCTTCTATTTCGATGATTTGGCAATTAATATCTTGGGCATCTTCTTGCTCATCTGGGCAAATGTATATGATAGCTGCGATGGTCAGCTGGCACGACTCACCAATCAGAAGAGTGCCCTGGGCAGAATCCTTGATGGTGCTGCTGGCGACTTCTGGTTTGTCAGCATCTACTTTGCCATCTCCTTCCGTCTGATGCCGGAGTGGGGCTGGAAAATCTGGGCACTCTGCATCGTGGCTGGCTTCGGATGCCATGCCATTCAGAGCCGTCTTGCCGACTACTACCGTCAGATTCATCTCTTCTTCCTGAAAGGCAAGGAGGGCAGCGAACTGGATGATGCCAGCAAGCAGGTAGAGCTGTGGAAGCAGATGAAATGGAAGAAGGAGCCTGTGCAGAAGCTCTTCCAGTTCTTCTACAAGAACTATACCTTGGGACAGGAGCGCGATACTCCTATCTTCCAGATATTCAAGAGAAATCTGCGCGAAAGATATCCGCAGCAGTTGCCGGAGCAGTTGCGTGCCGACTTCCGTGCGGGCAGTCTTCCACTGATGAAATATGCCAATATCCTCACCTTCAACTGGCGCAGCATCACGCTTTTCGTCTCTATCCTGATAGGTCTTCCATGGCTTTATCCGGCTATCGAAATCACCGTGTTCAGCCTGATTTTCTTCTATATGAGAGGAACCCATGAGCGCCTTTGTCTGAAGCTCAACCAGAAGGTTCTGAAGGGAGAATACGGGGCGTAAACGAATAACAAGTTCTTTTATGAATAACAAGTTCAGAAATATATTCATGGCGTTCGGTATCATCGCCATCATCATCATGCTCTGCACGATGGATATGGACTATACCGATATCTGGCGCTATCTGAAGCAGGCGGGCATCTATTTCCCGCTGATTCTCGGTCTGTGGCTCGTGGTTTATTGGGTGAACACCATTTCCTGGTGGCTCATCATCAACGACGAGGGCAGGGTGAAAGGACTCTCGTTCTGGCGCGTGTATAAGCTCACCGTGAGCGGATTTGCCCTGAACTACACCACTCCCTGCGGATTGATGGGCGGCGAACCTTACCGCATTATGGAGCTGAAGCCTTTCACGGGTGTGAGCAAGGCTACATCATCGGTGATTCTCTATGTGATGATGCACATCTTCTCGCATTTCTGGTTCTGGTTCCTGTCGGTATTTCTCTATATCGCCCTGTATCCGATAGGGGTTCCTATGGGCATCATGCTGGGCTTCATCGCAGCTTTCTGCCTGCTCGGCATCTACTTCTTCGCCCGCGGTTACAAGACGGGAATGGCGCAGAAGGGCATCCGTCTGCTCACCCATATTCCTTTCGTGAAGAACTGGGCTAAGCGTTTTGCGCAGGAGAAGCAGGAGACCCTGGAGCAGATAGATTCTCAGATAGCCCTGCTGCATGGTCAGCACAAGAGCACCTTCTACAGTTCCCTCTTCTTTGAGGTGATGGCGAGAGTGCTCCAGAGCCTGGAGATTTATCTTATCCTGAAGGCTTTTGCGGCGGATATCAGCATCGCCGACAGCATTCTGATTCTTGCCTTCTCATCGCTTTTCAGTAATCTCATCTTCTTCTCTCCTATGCAGTTGGGAGCCCGAGAGGGTGGTCTTGCCTTGGCGGTGGATGGCCTGCATCTTACGGGTGCCCTGGGCGTATATACCGGTCTCATCACCCGAATCCGTGAGCTGGTATGGATAGCCATCGGCATTCTGCTCATCAAGGTGGGAAACAAGGATCTGAAGAAGATTCAGGAAGAATACGAGGCTGATCAGAAGAGCCAGCAGCAAACAATTAATAAAGGAAAATAATGAAAGTACTGGATATAAAAGGAATCATCTTTGATTATGGTGGCACGCTCGATACCAGGGGCGACCACTGGTCGGAAGTGCTGTGGCAGGGCTATGAGCACTTCGGCATCGGCGTGGCTGATGATGAGGAAGTAGAGCCAGGAGTAAGTATCCACAAGCAGGCGTTTCGCGATGCCTACGTGTATGGTGAGCGAGCACTGGCTGTGAATCCCATCGTGCCTCCTGATTTCCATTTTGAGGATATTCTCAGAGAAAAACTGATCCTGGAATTGAATTTCCTGGCAGGAAAGGAATTGCTGGAGACAGGAAAGGATGATTCTGAGAAACAGGCGAAGCTTGGGAATCCCGGAAAAGATTCTGATGCTTCATCAGAAAGCCTTTTCCTCTCCCTTTCTGATTCAGAAATTCATCAGATAGCAGTGGATATGGCTCGCTATATCAATGCCAAGACCCTTGCTCTTCTGAATGAAAACAAGCAGGTGTTGGAGCATCTGAAGCAGAATGGTTATCCGATGGTGCTGGTTTCCAATTTCTACGGCAACATCAATCAGGTATTGAAGGATGCAGGAATTGATGGCTATTTCAAGGACGTGATAGAATCGGCAGTAGTGGGGGTGCGCAAGCCGAACCCAGCCATCTTCGCCCTCGGAGTCTGCGCCCTCGATCTTCCTGCCTCTCAGGTGCTCGTAGTGGGCGATACCTATGGCAAGGATATCATTCCTGCCCATAAACTGGGTTGCCACACCCTATGGATCAAGGGATTGCAGTGGGAAGAGAAGAAGGTGGATGAATCCATCCCCGATGGCATCATCAAGAAACTCTCTGAGATGGAGGAATTTCTGAAAATCTCATAAAAAACTGAAATATATAATAGGTTTTTGCAGCTATTTACGAATAATGTTATAACTTTGCAGCCTGAAAGTAGAGAATGATTAATAATGGGCGCAAGGCCCCTATATATATAATAAGGTAATGAAAGGTATAAGAAAATTGTATTTGGTGCTCGTCCTCCTGGTGGTTTCTACACTACAGATGATGGCGCAGCAGAAGATAACAGGTCGTGTCATCGACGATGACGGCTTTGCCGTATCGTATGCAAGCGTGCAGTACAAGGGACACAAGATTGCCGTTTCCAGTGATGGAGAAGGTAAGTTTACCATCGAAAAGAAGCCGGGACTGATGCTTACCGTCAGCGCTCTGAGCTACAAGACCGCAACGGTCAAGGTAGATGAGAAAACCAGCTTCCTCGAAATCAAGCTCAAGGATGATTCCCATAAACTGGGAGAAGTCGTGGTGAAATCGAAGAAGGGAAGATACAAGCGCAAGGATAACCCTGCCGTAGAACTCATGCGACGTGTCATCGCTGCCAAGAAGAAGAGCGACCTCAGCAACTATGATTATTATCAGTATGATAAATATCAGAAGATCACCCTCGCACTCAATGATATCACCAAGGAACAGATGGAGGGAAAGTTCTTCAGCAAGCGACAGTATCTCCTCGACCAGGTAGAGCTTTCGCCTTACAACGGCAAGCTCACCCTGCCGGTAAGTATCGATGAGACCGTTTCGCAGCACGTTTACCGCAAGGACCCGAAGAGCGAAAAGGATATCATCAAGGGTCAGCAGAGCAATGGTATCGGACAGGTGATCCAGACCGGAGAAATCCTGAATACAGCCATCAAGGATGTCTTTACCGATGTGGATATCTATGATGACTACGTGCGACTGCTCCAGTATCCGTTCCCGTCTCCGCTGGGCAGAACAGCCATCAGCTTCTATCATTATTATATAGAAGATACGGTGTATGTGAACCGCGACCTCTGCTATCATCTGCAGTTTATCCCAGCCAACAGTCAGGACTTCGGATTCCGAGGCGAGCTCTATGTGCTTGCCGACAGTACCCTGCACGTCAAGAAATGTAATCTCTACATGCCTCACAACTCAGCCGTCAACTGGGTGAAGGACATGAAGATTGAGCAGGAATACACCAAACTCGACAATGGCGAGTGGGTGCTCACCAAGGATGATATGATAGCAGAGATGCACATGAACAAGCTGCTGCAGGACCTGCTGGTGGTGCGAAACACCCGAATCACCGATTACGCCTTCGACCCTTTGCCGAAGATGCTCTTCAAGGGAAAGGCAAAGGTAAGGCATGATATGGATGCGATGAACCGTGATGAGGCTTACTGGAACAAGTACCGACAGGTGGATCTCACCAAGAGTGAGTCTTCGATGGACAGTTTCATCCATCGTATGGAGAATTCCAAGGGATTCAAGTACATCATCTTCGGCGTCAAGGCGCTCATGGAGAACTATGTAGAGATAGGAAGCGGAGGAAAGGATGGCAGAAAGAGCCTCTTCGACCTCGGACCTATCAACACCTTCCTCTCCAACAACTACGTGGATGGCGTGCGCCTGCGTCTGGCAGCCCGCACCATGGCGGCACTCAATCCTCACTTCTTCTGGGATGGATATGGCGCCTACGGTACGAAGAGTCACAACTGGTACTACGGTCATCTCTTCACCTATTCGCTCAACAAGAAAAAGAACAGTCCGTTCGAATTCCCAATGCGCAAGTTCGTCTTCGAGATTGGTCACGATATCACTTCTCCATCCGATGACAACCTGCTGCACAACAAGGATAACTTCTTCATGACCATCCGTGCCGCTACGCAGGACCAGATGTATCTCTATCAGCGACAGAAGTTCAGCTTCGTCTATGAGACCGACTGGGGACTCCGCTTCGATGCGGGAATGAGATGGCAGAGCAACCGCACCGTGGGCAATCTGCATTATTTCAAGGTGAACACGGGCGAGGAAGTAAAGAAGATACGCACCACCGAGGCATCTGTGGGCATCGACTACAACCCGGGTGTTACCTATGTCAACACCAAGCAGCAGCGATTGCCTATCAATCTCGACAGTCCTGAGCTCACCCTCCGCCATTCCATGGGTCTGGACGGATTCATGGGCGGTCAGTATCAGAGCAACCTCACCACGCTGGGCATCTACAAGCGCCAGTGGCTGGGCAGCTTCGGATATGTGGACTTCAACATCGTGGGCAAGATGCAGTGGAACAAGGTTCCATTCACCATGCTCGTCCAGCCACCAGTCAACCTCTCCATCTTCGAGCAGGAGGCAACCATCAGTATGATGAAAGACTGGGAGTTCCTGAGCGACCGCCAGCTCTTCTGGTCGGTAGCCTGGGATATGAACGGCAAGCTTCTCAACCGCATTCCGCTCATCAAGAAGCTGAAGTGGCGCGAGTATGTAGCCGTGAAGGGAGTATGGGGACAGCTCACCGACAAGAACAATCCGGTGAAGAATACATCGGATGACGTGATCTTCAAGTTCCCTAACAACTCCTATACCTTTGGCAACACGCCATATTGGGAGGTGGTAGCCGGTGTGCACAACATCTTCAAGTTCTTCGGAATCGATTATGTGCGCCGTATCAACTACCTGAATCATGCCAATGTAGATAAGTGGGGCATCCGAATGGGATTCCTCATGTCATTCTAGGAAAGATAAAATAGGGAGAACATAGCAAAAGGCTATGTTCTCTCTTCATAAAAGTTTGGTCATAAAAGAGTATATAACAACATAAAAAAAGGAGATTGCTTATGAAGATTCTATTGGCAGATAAGCAGGATATCACGCGTGCCGGACTGATATACGTGATAGAGAAAATGGAAGGATTGGAAACCAAGTATGTGGAAGACAAGACAGAGCTGATGCTTGCCTTGCGGGAAAACGAAGATACGGTGGTGATACTCGATTACACGCTTTTCGATATCAATGATTCCGCCGAACTGCTCATCCTCAACCAGCGCTTTCCCTATACCCGATGGCTGCTGTTCAGCGAAGACCTGAGTGCCGATTTCGTGCGTGTGCTCATTGCCAGCAGCAGTATGTTCAGCGTCCTCCTGAAGGAGAGTTCGCTGATGGAAATCAAGGAGGCGATACGCTTCTGCGTGGACAGCAAGCGGTTTGTCTGCCAGCGAATGATGGAGGTGCTCCTTACTCCGCCGCAGGAAGCAGAAGAAAAAGTGAATCTCACCAAGACCGAAACCGAGATTCTCAAGGATATCGCCCTGGGTATGACTACCAAGGAAATCGCCGAGAAGCGCTTCTCCAGTTTCCATACCGTGAATACCCACCGGAAGAATATCTTCAGAAAGCTCGGTGTGAACAACGTGCACGAAGCAACAAAGTATGCACTTCGCGCCGGACTGGTAGATTCTGCTGAATATTATATTTAAAAAAAAAGAGGGTGTGTCATAAGTCTATGGCGCACCCTTTTCGTTTTTTCTCCTTT
>ERZ1026894.911-NODE-911-length-19366-cov-11.239035_pt1 | contig 19366 bp, 17 predicted proteins | sample MGYA00380177_ERZ1026894 | MGnify/ENA primary metagenome ERZ1026894 (study PRJEB33269, sample SAMEA4719813) | human gut metagenome | biome: human-associated habitat; feature: organic feature; material: feces | place: Cameroon | collected 2013-10 ... | reverse complement strand
AGTTAATGTAAATTTGAAACTTCAGAAAAGTGCTCTATTTTTCCATTTTTCTCATTTTCAGACCGATGTTAAGCCCCAGCGTCAAATTCGCTAATTTTGAGGCACCAAGAGGCATTTACTTTTCTATAACTCGCTCATATACTATCAGTTACAAGTAAACAGGCTAATTCCCGTCACTTCTCCATCTAGCTCAAAAATCCCTCATTTTAGATGAAAATGGCACAAATTTGAGCATCAAACACGCCAAAAACGTCTCCATTTCTTCAAAAATCGGCTAAAATTTACATTTTTCAATCCTATTTCGGCTTAAAATCCTGCACAGTTGCTCAGAGGAACCTGCAGATGGAACGGATAGATGGACAAAAGACAGTTCCAAAATCCCAAGCGAGCACCACAATATCTCAGTAGAAAAGTGAGAAAATTCCTTCTCTCCTACCCCATGGATTTCTCCAAAAACCGAAACGAAAATCAAAAGAAACGAGAAAAATCCAGAAACAAAAAAGCCCCAAATCTCAGAAAACTCACCAAGAGAAAAACTGAGATTTGGAGCTTCTTTGACCAAGAAGAAAACAATCAAGAGGAGGAGAAAAAGCATCAATGAAGGATGAAGAAAACGAGTTCTCTCATCAACTCTCCAGCAGAAGTATTTGGGTTATCGATACCCTTCGACTTGGCATCCACCTCCCTGAACTTGTTGATGATCTGCATCACCTTCACACCATTATAGTTTCTCATTCCTGTCGTATAATCACGCACGCCCCAAACATTACGCAAATCCAAGAATTTTGCGAGCTCATTTTCGTTCGTTTTATTCGGAGCATAATAAGCAAGCATCAAATTTTGGAAATAATTGAAGAGCATCGGGAGAAGCGCAAAGAGCGATCCACTCTTCGGATTGCTGTCAAAATAATTGATAATTTGATTTGCCTTGAAAACATCACGGTTGACGATGGCATTTCTCAACTCGAAAGCATTAAACTCCTTGCTCACTCCTATCACCTTCTCCACTACCTCAGGAGTGATGCGGCGATCATTCTCCGGAAGAGAAATCATCAGTTTATCCAACTCAGATACCAAGCGATGCAAATCGGCACCGATATGGTCGGCTATCATCTGGGTAGCTTTTTGTTCGATGCTCACCTTTCGTTTTTTCAAGAAAGTCTCGATAAACGATGGCAACTGATAATCCTTCAGTTTCTTGCTCTCAAAAACAACGCCCACCTTCTCAGCCAGCGGAACCAACTTCTTGCGACGGTCTATCGAACCGTTCTTATAGGTCATCACAAAGACGGTTGATTTTACCGGATTTTCGAGGTACTTCTCGATCGACTCAAAATTTCGCAAATTTTGAGCCTCTTTCAAAATCACCACTCGATGCTCCGCCATCATCGGATAGCCCTTGCACTGATCGGCAACCTGCGCCGCCGTAGTTTCGGCACCAAAAAGCAGCACCTGATTGAAGTCCTTTTCCTCAGGTTGCAGCACATTTTCGGTGATATAATCACAGAGCAAGTCTATATAATAAGACTCATCTCCCATCAAAATATAGACAGGAGAAAAGTTGCGAGCCTTCAAGTCTTTCATCACAGACTCATAACTTATTGCTTGTTTTTTTTCTGCCATTACGATATTTTTTGTATCTTTGCAATCACTTTTCCCCACGGAAAAATGGGGCAAGAAATTGCAAATTGTATTTTGCTACAAAGGTACAAATTATTTTTGAAAAAGTATATATTAATATGATAAAACTGAATCTTCCGGCATTCGAATTGAAGTTGAGAGGCACCAAGGAGCACCCTCAGATATTCGATATTTTAAGGAGAAAATACATCGCACTCACCCCTGAGGAATGGGTGCGCCAGCATTTCATCCACTATCTGGTGGAGCACAAAGGCTACCCTGCCTCACTCTTGGCAAACGAGATTCCGCTGACCATCGGCGACAAGACGCTCCGTGCCGACAGCGTACTTTACTCCCGTGAATTGCAACCCAAAATGATCATCGAATACAAGGCTCCACACATTCCCATCAGCCAAAAAGTTTTCGACCAAATCACAGCCTACAACATGCTCCTACATGTAGATTATCTCGTGGTGAGCAATGGCATGGAACACTACATTTGCAAGATGGACTATGCTGGTAAAAAATATTTATTCCTTAAAGATATTCCAAATTATGACGAATTGTTGACAATATAAAGTTCGCCATATTTTGCGAATTTCCGACCAAGTGGACGGTCGTTCTGAAATTCGCAAAATATGAGCGAGTTATTTTTTGATAAAAATATCGCTATATTTTTGCATTCTCCATATTTTACACTATCTTTGCATTCTATATATAATAAGGTATGCTGAAAAGCTACCCATCAAACAAACAACAAAGAAATGGCAAACCAAAATATTAAAATAGCAGTGGCAGGTACAGGCTATGTAGGTCTTAGCATCGCCACATTGCTTAGCCAGCATCATCAAGTGACGGCTGTGGATGTCGTACCAGAGAAAGTAGAGTTGATCAACCATCGCAGGTCTCCTATCCAGGACGACTACATCGAGAAGTACTTGACTGAAAAGGTACTCAACCTGAAGGCTACCACCGATGGCGTGGAGGCATACAAGGACGCTGACTTCATCGTCATCGCCACACCTACCAACTACGACCCAGTGAAGAACTATTTCGACACCTCCCACGTAGAGGAAGTCATCGAACTGGTGATGAAGGTGAACCCAAATGCCATCATGGTCATCAAGAGCACCATCCCTGTAGGATATACAGAAAGCGTGCGCAAGAAATATGGCTGTGACAACATCATCTTTGCACCTGAGTTCTTGCGTGAGAGCAAGGCTTTGTATGACAACCTCTACCCTAGCCGCATCATCGTTGGTCGCCCTGAAGGAGACGAGCGTCTCGACAAGGCTGCCCACACTTTCGCAGAACTCCTGCAAGAAGGTGCTATCAAGGAAGACATCGACACCTTGTTTATGGGCTTGACCGAAGCAGAGGCTGTCAAACTCTTCGCCAACACCTACTTGGCTCTGCGTGTGAGCTACTTCAATGAGTTGGACACATACGCTGAGATGAAAGGACTCAACACCAAGGCAATCATTGATGGCGTAGGACTCGACCCTCGCATCGGCACATTCTACAACAATCCTTCCTTCGGCTACGGTGGTTATTGCTTGCCAAAGGATACCAAGCAGTTGCTCGCCAACTATGCTGATGTGCCAGAGAACTTGATTCAAGCCATCGTAGAGAGCAACCGCACCCGCAAGGACTTCATCGCCGACCGAGTGCTCAACATGGCAGGCTACTACGATTATGCCAACCAGAACAACTACAATGCAGCTGAGGAGAAGCCTTGCACCATCGGTGTCTATCGTCTCACCATGAAGAGCAACTCCGACAACTTCCGTCAGAGCAGCATCCAGGGCGTGATGAAGCGCATCAAGGCAAAAGGTGCACAGGTAATCATCTACGAGCCTACCCTGGAGGATGGCACAACCTTCTTCGGAAGTCGTGTGGTCAACCATCTCGAAGACTTCAAGAAGCAGAGCCAAGCCATCATCGCCAACCGCTACGACAAGTGCTTGGACGATGTGCAGGACAAGGTTTATACACGAGACATTTTCAGAAGAGACTAAACATATAAATTAGATTATAAAAGAAATGGCAAAATTAGTAATCAATTCCTACGAGGAATTTGCTTCTCACCTTGGTGAGAAATTAGGAGAATCAGAGTGGTTGCAGGTAGATCAGGACCGCATCAACAAGTTTGCAGACGCAACCCTCGACCCACAGTGGATTCACGTTGACGTAGAGCGTGCTAAGGTGGAAAGCCCTTACCACAGCACCATCGCCCACGGCTATCTGACACTTTCCCTCCTTCCATATATGTGGCAGCAGATCATCGAGGTCAACAACCTCAAGATGATGGTCAACTATGGCATGGATGACATGAAGTTCGGTCAGCCAGTTATCACAGGTTCTCGTGTTCGCCTCGTTGCCACCTTGCATGAGATTGCCAACCTTCGTGGCATCTGCAAGACCAGCATCAAGTTTGACATCGAGATCGAGGGTCAGCGCAAGCCAGCTCTCTCTGGCATCGCTACCTTCCTGTATTATTTCAAGTAAAGCAGGGGCTGATATGGCAGCAGGAAAATGGATAGGAGGTTTCCTCGGCTTCATCACGGCGGGTCCTTTGGGAGCCTTGGCAGGTTTCGCTCTAGGCTCCTTGTTCGACCACGGCTTGGATGAAGTCAACCGAGACGGAGGAAATGACTACAACAACCGGGAATACGACGATGCTTACGCTGGGAGCCGAGGCTACGGAAGCCAGCGTGCTTACGAGGGACAGCGCAACAGCTTTATGTTCTCGCTCCTCGTGCTCTCCTCTTACATCATCACAGCGGATGGCAAGATCATGCACTCCGAGATGGAACTGGTACGTCGATTCTTTCGCCAGAACTTCGGTGAGGAAGCTAGCCAACAGGGCAACAGCATCCTCCTCAAGCTCTTCGAGCAACAGAAGCGCATCGGCATGGCTGAATATCGCACGGTGATACAAGACAGCTGTCACCAGATACGCAGCAATATGCTGTATGAACAGCGACTTCAGTTGCTCAACTTCCTCGTGATGATAGCACAAGCCGACCAAGTGGTCAGCCCTGAGGAAATAGCAGCGCTCAAGGAAGTAGCCATCCATCTCGGTCTTTCCGAGGAGGACGTAGAGCAGATGCTCAACCTCCACAGCGGAGCTTCTTCCACCAGTAGTCTTGACGATGCCTACAAGGTGCTGGGCATTCCTCCAACGGCTACGAATGACGAGGTGAAGGCTGCCTATCGCAAGATGGCACTCAAGCATCATCCCGACAAGATGGCAGCACTGGGCGAGGATGTACGCCGAGCTGCAGAGAAAAAGTTCCAGGAAATCAATGACGCCAAGGAGAGAATCTTCAAGGCGAGGGGAATGTAACAAAAAAGGCCCGCCGATTTGGCGAGCCTTTTTGTTTGGTTTATGTTCATCAGAAGTCTGCCGAGGAATTCTGAAAAGCTTATTCAGCATCCTCTGCCTTCTTCTTGCGAATAGTGCGCTTACGCTTTGGCTTCTCCTCTGCTGCAGGAGTCTCAATCTTAACACCAGCCAATTCTGGGTCGATCAAGATACGACCGCAGTACTCACAAGGGATAATCTTCTTGTGCATCTTGATATCCAACTGGCGCTGAGGTGGAATCTTGTTGAAGCAACCACCACAAGCATCACGCTGTACGTAAACGATACCCAAACCATTGCGAGCACCCTTACGAATACGCTTGAAGCTAGAGAGCAAACGAGACTCAATCTTCTTCTCCAAGTCGATAGCCTTCTCCTTCAGACGATCCTCTTCCTCACGAGTTTCCTCCATGATGTCGTCCAGTTCGGCACGCTTCTCTACGAGACCACGCTCACGATCAGCCTTCATCTCCTGAGCATGCTTCAAGTCGCCCTGCTTCTCATAGATTCTCTGCTGACCCTCACGAATTTTCTTGTTGCAGTGCTCGATTTCCAACTCCTGGAACTCGATTTCCTTGCTCAATGTATCATACTCACGGTTGTTGCTTACTGTCTCCAACTGAGAGTGATAACGCTCCAAGCTAGCCTGAGCGTCCTGAATCTCGCCCTGCTTCTGAGATACTGCTCTCTGGAACTGGTCAATATCACGCTCAATGTTCTCGATACGAGTTGCAAGACCTGCAATCTCATCTTCCAAGTCCTGAACTTCGAGAGGCAACTCACCTCTCAATGCACGCTTCTCATCGATAGCCGACAAAGTGGTTTGAAGCTGATAGAGAGTCTTCAACTTCTCTTCCACGGTTAAGTCTGTAGGATCTTTCTTTGCCATACGCTTTATATTATTTAAATAATTAATGTTTATAAATAGAGTATCGGATTGGTATTGATCTCCGAGATATAGCATTTCACTCCCGGACACTTCTCCTCAATGATACTTTGGAATATCTCGCTTGTGAACTGCTCACTCTGATAATGTCCGATGACGCAAATCTGAATCTCCTGCTCATGCCCAAAGAACTCATGATAGTGCATCTCGCCCGTGATGAAGGCATCCGCACCAGCAGCGATGGCAGCATCCAGCAAGAACGAGCCTGCGCCACCACAGAGAGCCACCTTTCGGATAGGACGGCGAAGCAACTCATTGCATTGCACACTTTCCACCCGGAAGCGGTCACGGAGCATCAAGATGAGGTCGTCGGCAGCAATGCCTTCCGAGAAACGCTCCTTCAAGTCGGAAGAAGCCTCGATAGCCTCATCAGCGATTTCACCCATCACGCCCTCGCCACCTTTCACGCCGTTCACTTCCTTTTCGCCTCCGAAGAAGCGGACATTGCGAAGTCCCAGTTTCTCAGCTATCTTGAAGTTGACACCCCCGGTAGCAGCATCCATATTGGTATGCATCGACACGATGGCGATGTCATTCTTGATGGCTTTCATCACAGTGCGCTGCACATAGTTCTCATCGCTGATTCTCGCAAGCTTACGGAAGATTAGCGGATGGTGGCTCACGATGAGATTGCAGCCCTTTCGGATAGCCTCATCGACGACAGCCTCAGTGACGTCAAGACACAACAATGCCCCTGATACTTCTACCGCCTCTGTCAATCCAACTTGCAAGCCGGCATTATCGTATCCTTCCTGCAAGGGCAGAGGCGCGTATTGTTCAAGGGCATCAACAACCTGATATATTTTCACGCTCCTTTAATATTTAAGGTAGCTCCATCTAGCAAGCATTAAAGATGCTACCGCCCGATTTTGCTAACAAATTACACTTTTAGATTGCAAAGTTAAGCATTTATCCGCTATTATGAACCTTTTCCTCTTTATGTTTAAACTTTTTTAATATTTCTATCAATACCTCTCAATATCTTTCTACTCAAACGTTTTGAGACATTCCCAAGTATCACCAAACAAAAATTAATCAAAAATAGCAATTTCATCACAAGAAAATGATGTATTTGCGATTTTTTTAGTATTTTTGCACGCATAACTATAAATATTAGAACAACTAGCACATTTGACAACCATGTGCATTAAAACGTATAGCTTATGTATTCGACATTTCCTTGCGACTTCGTGCTCCCTGCAGAATGGGAACCACAGAGTGCCATCATGCTCACTTGGCCTCATGCTGACACCGACTGGAAGCAATATCTCCGACAGATTACCAATACCTATCTAGAGCTTTCTGAGATTATTACTCGCTTCGAGCACCTTCTTGTAGTTACTCCGATTGTAGAAAGTACGCACAAGATGCTGTCAGAGCGACTTTCACCTGAGCAAATGAAGCGCGTCCTTTTGTTTGAGATTGACAGCAACGATACATGGGCACGTGATCATGGACCGATAACGTTGATATCACGCAACAAGCAAAACTCTTTCATCGTCCCTATCCACTTGCTCGATTTCAAGTTTAATGGTTGGGGCGAGAAGTTCGCATGGCAGAAAGACAATGCCATCAACCTCCAACTCTATTACCAGGGTGCCTTCGACGCTGCCTTGGAAAACCATACGGGATTCGTCCTGGAAGGTGGAAGCATCGAGAGCGATGGCAAGGGAACGATTTTTACGACATCCCAATGCCTCCTCGCCCCTCACCGCAACCAACCGTTCACCAAGGATGACATCGACCGACAGCTCAAGAATTTCTTCCATGCACGCCAGGTGGAATGGCTCGACCATGGCAATCTCATCGGCGATGATACCGATGGACATATCGACACCATCGTGAGAGTAGCTCCCCACGACACCTTATTATATGTAGGTTGTGACGACCCTGAAGATGAGCAGTATGAGGACTTCCAAGCCCTCGAAAAGCAACTCCAGAAACTTTTCACCTTCGAGGGATACCCTTATCGCCTGCTCAAGCTTCCGATGCCAGATGCCATCTATGACGAGGGCGACAGACTGACAACCGACAAGAACAGTCAGGGCGACCGATTGCCTGCCACCTACGCCAACTTCCTCATTCTCAACGGAGCCGTGATTTATCCGACTTACAACCAACCTGAGAAAGACGAGGAGGCAAAGCGACAGATTCAACTTGCCTTCCCCGACCGTGAGATTATCGGCGTAGATTCGCTCACCATCATCCGTCAGCACGGAAGCATCCACTGCCTAACCATGCAACTGCCAGAAGGAACATTAAGAAATAATTAATATGAAACTCGGAATATTACAATTACATATCACGGCAGACATTGCCGACAACAAGACTCGCCTCGCTGAAGGCATCATCGACCTTGCCCATCGTGGCGCAGAACTCATCGTTTTGCAGGAACTCCACAACACCCTCTACTTCTGTCAGGTAGAAGATGTGGAGAACTTCAATCTTGCAGAACCTATCCCTGGTCCATCCACTGATTTCTATGGCAAACTCGCCAAAGACCTCGGTGTCGTCATCGTCACTTCCCTCTTTGAACGCCGTGCCCCAGGTCTCTATCACAACACGGCAGTGGTCATCGAGAAGGATGGCACCATCGCAGGCAAGTACCGCAAGATGCACATCCCCGACGACCCAGCCTATTACGAGAAGTTTTATTTTACACCGGGCGACTTAGGATTCCATCCTATCCAGACATCCGTAGGCAAACTCGGTGTCTTGGTTTGTTGGGACCAGTGGTATCCAGAGGCAGCTCGACTCATGGCTCTCCAAGGAGCAGAAATGCTGATTTATCCTACCGCCATCGGTTATGCCACCTACGATACCGAGGAAGAACAACAGCGCCAGCGTGAGGCTTGGACCACCGTGATGCGTGGCCATGCCGTGGCAAACGGCTTGCCTGTAGTGGCTGTCAACCGAGTGGGCTTCGAGCCAGACCCAAGTGGACAGACCGATGGCATCCAGTTCTGGGGAAGCAGTTTCGTGGCAGGTCCACAGGGCGAGCTTCATTATCGTGCCAGCGACAAGGAAGAAGAGAGCCTTGTGGTGGACATCGACCTCAAGCATAGCGAGGATGTGCGCCGTTGGTGGCCATTTCTCCGTGACCGCCGCATCGAAAACTACGGCGAAATCACCAAGAGATTTATCGACTAAAATAGAATAAGGAGTCAGGATAATGCAGAATTTAGAAGTGATGGTGGTTCTTTTCATCATCGTGATTTTGGGATACGTCGCCTGCAAGTTAGGATATATGGGCGACAAGTTTGACAAGAAGTTGTCTTCCATCGTGGTTGACATCACTTGTCCGTTGTTGGTTTTATCGTCAGTGATGGGAGACGAGCTGCCCGACCGCACGCTCATCCTCCCTTTGTTGGGCGTAGGCTTCCTCACCTATATTCTATTATTGGTATTCGGTTTCTGGGTGCCACGCCTCATCACCAAGAACCATGACGACCAGGGCATGATAGGCTTTGCCTTGATGTTTGCCAACGTGGGCTTCATCGGCTATCCTATCGTCTCTTCCATCTTCGGGCCGCACGCTGTCTTTTACGCAGCCTTGCTCAATATGCCCAACACCTTCTTTATCTTCACGGCAGGCGTGATGCTCATCAAGGGCGAATACAGTCTGAAGCAGTTCAACCCGAAGGTTTTGGTGAGTCCGGCGATGCTCGGCGCCTTCCTTGCCGCCATCATCGTGGCACTCGGCATCCATACGCCCGACATCATCGCCCGACCAGTAACGATGGTGGGCAACATCACCGTGCCAGCCGCCCTCATGATTATCGGTAGTTCAATGGCAAAGTTGCCTATCCGAGAAATCATCGGCAGCCCGAAGGTCTATATCACCGCATTGCTCCGCCTCACGATAGTGCCCTTGTCGATATACTTTCTTTTCAAGGCATGCGGAGTCAGCGACTTGGTGAACAACATCAATACGGTGGTCATCGCCATGCCTGTGGCAAGCTTTGGCACCATGTTCTGCCTGAAATATGGACGCAATCCATCGCTCATCACCGAGACCACGTTCATCACCACCCTAGGCTCCATCATCACCATCCCACTCATCACCCTGCTTTTTAAGTGAGCAGAGCATCTTCTTTGAAACATTCATTAGCATAAAGAAAAAGATATAAGAGAGAAACATGAATCAGAAAGTAAATCCGCTGATAGCGACGATACCCTTGGCATCCCTAGTTGCCCTCATCATCGTTGTAGTCAACCTATTTCCCGACGATGCCCTCGCAGGAGCCTCACAGGTAGCCCTCATGATAGCCACCGCCGTATGCGTGGCACTTGGCATGGGCATCTACAAGATGAAATGGAGCATCTTCGAGGAGATGATCAAGAAGACCGTGGGCGATGCCGGCGTAAGCATCCTCATCCTGTTGCTCATCGGCATGATGTCAGCCACCTGGATGATCAGCGGTGTCGTACCTACCTTAATCTATTATGGTGTGCAAATCATGTCACCTCTCTTCTTCTTGCCTTGCGCTTGCATCATCTCCAGCATCATCTCCGTGATGACAGGTACCTCCTGGACCACCATCGCCACCATCGGTATCGCCTTGATGGGCATCGGCAGTGCCCTTGGCATTCCTGCCCCATACACAGCCGGAGCCATCATCTCAGGAGCCTACTTTGGCGACAAGCTCTCCCCAATGAGTGATACCACGGTGCTTGCCTCGTCCATCTCCGGCGCCGACCTCTTTTCGCATATCCGTTACATGCTCTACACCACGGTGCCCAGCATCACGCTCTCCATCCTGCTCTATCTCTTCATCGGACTCTCTTATGACGGCAAGGAGGTGGAGGTTGCCCAGTATCTCACGGGCTTGGAACACGGATTTCATATCTCCCTTTGGACACTCCTTGTCCCTGTATTCACGGGCTATCTCATCTATCGCAAGACACCATCGCTGATTACCCTCTTGCTCTCTGCCCTCTCGGCATGTGTCTGTGCCTTGATATTGCAGCCAGAAGTCTTGGTGAAGATTGCAGGTGAGACGACCGCCTCTGCCAAGAGTCTTTTCGAGGGAATCATGATTACTTGTTACACCAAGACGCAGGTGGATACAGGCTTCACCGCCATCAACGACTTGGTAGCCACACGAGGCATGGCAGGTATGCTTGATACCATCTGGCTCATCCTTTGCGCCATGTGTTTCGGCTCTTGCATGGTGGCGAGCAACATGCTCCACGCCATCACCCACGTTCTCCTGAAGAGCATCCACAGCACCGTGTCGCTCGTTTGCTCCACCGTGACATCGGGCGTATTGCTCAACTTGGTGATGGGCGACCAATTCCTCAGCATCATCATGAATGCCTCCATTTACAAGGAGGAATATGCGGCACGTGGCTATCGACCAGAGTTGCTGAGCCGTAGCACGGAAGATTCTGCCACGGTCACCTCCGTACTCGTGCCTTGGACTGCCTGCGGTATGACACAGAGCACCGTGCTTGGCATCCCGACATTGGTATATCTGCCCTTCTGCTTCTTCAACATCATCAGCCCATTGATGAGTTGCTTGGTGGCGATTCTCGGTTTCGTGCCGAAGCCTCAGAAATAGTCATAGTGATTTTCAAAGTCCCTCATAAAAATGTAGCTAAATAGCAAAAAGTCCCTCATAAAAATGTAAAAATCCAAGAAAAGTCCCTCATAAAAATGTATTTACCTTTGCTATTTCACTAAAAATCAGTAACTTTGCAGCAAAAACAAGAATTTATGGAAAGATTCATATTGCAAGACCTCATAGCTTGGAAGAACAGGAGCGACTGAAAGCCCTTGATTTTGCTTGGAGCAAGACAGGTAGGAAAGACATATATACTAAAAGAATTCGGCAGACGAGAATTTGAAAACGTCGCCTACATCAACTGTGACAACAAAAGCAGAGGAGAACTTGCAAGCCAAGTCGCTCAAAACCACTCTCGCCAACAATCCTACCCTCGTAGGCCTCCGTTTCTCCATGAGCGATTATCGAGAGCAAGATCGCCTCACGAATGTTCCTCTCTATGGTATCAATGCATATTTGGAGACGAAAAAGGACATTTAGAGGCAAATAATTTGGAAGATACAAGAATTCTTGTTATTTTTGCGACATCAAAAACAAAAACGCTATGGGAGAAAGAATGCAACTACCGCTTGAAGAGATCAAACTTGCCTTCGCTGCCTCTTGTGTAGAGGGTGCAGCGAATATGCTTTATTTTTGTAACTCGCAAGAAAAAGCGGAAAAATAATTACCGAAAAGTTTGGCGTTTCAAATAATAATGTGTACTTTTGCACCAACAGATTCCGCCACGCTTCCCATTAGAACAGCGAACCAAGGCGGGCCTTCATTTTTATATAAAGAATACAAAATCAACAAGTATGGAACAATACAAATATCAAGCCGAAATCAATGCATTAATACAACAAGGACTAAAAATGCCTCTCGTTGTAAAGCCAAACAATCTGAAAGGTTTCAGATTTACTTTCAAAAATGACATAGGAAAAAGTTATTTACCCAACTATATCATGAAGCCACAACGAGCAATTATTGCAAATCAACGTAAAGTTGACATTGGAGGATATGCCCTATCATGCTTTACAGACAAAGGAAAAGCTATCAAATTTTATCATCTTTTAGCTAAGAGCATGAGAAACATCTCTAAGTCTATAGGTGATTCCATATCTTCCGGTAATATAAGCAATACAGATGGAAATATAACAGTTCCATCAGCAAATGGACATTTCAATTTGTTTGAGTTCCCATCTTGTGACTTATCAAATACTTTTAGATTAGAGGAGGAATTATCATGAAACAAATAAAAGGAATAAACATAAAGAGAAGAGACTTCAGCAATTTCAAGAAAGTAGCAGACCTCATTTACTTTGATGGTCCTCTGCTATCACATTATGTGACGGATAAAGGCGACAACTATTTATTTTATTGGATTGACGAAGACGAAGCATGCAATCGTTGGATGCTCATAAGAACCGACTATGCCAACATAAAAAGCTACATCAATCACAAAACGACCCTTTTGAACTTGCTGACAACCCCTATCGATGACATTGTCTATACTGTCGATGTTGACAACGAAGGAAACTATTGCAACTTCCAAGCCCATGCCATAGAAGATTTGCCAGAAGATTATCTTCCCGAACCAGACTCCTACTATGAATTTAAGCCAGAAGACATCAATCAAGAAAACCTTTCCTTGGCAGAACTCAGTGGCAAGAAACTCGACTGGTTTAGAAAAGTATGCGCTGTGGCATTATAAAAACTCACTCTTCAGTATGTGCATTTTTTGCACATACTGAAGAAAACAGTTCCTCACGCCAACCCCTCTCGATACCCCAGCACTTCCTCTGCCGTAGCAAACAGCGGCTCACCAGGCGTATAGCTGCCAAACATCCCCAAGTGCTTACCCTTCAAAGCCATCAGCAAGCCCTTGATATCCAATCTACCAATATTCACTTCCTCGTCAAAACGATAGAAATAGTAATTGCGCTTCTTATGCTCAGATGCAACAGCCGACTCCGACACAGCCTCATCCATCGGATACCAAGTATCACGCATTCTCTCCTCAGACACCTTTTTAGCAGTATCTTTCACACGGAACACCCGATATTTCCCAGTCTCTTCCACCCCATCCGTATAAAGCACCACAAACTTCACATTCATCTTGTCATAGAAGTAAGCAGTATGAGCACCATCACGAGCCTCCTCATCCTTCAAAGCCAAACGCACATTATACACCAACGATCCCTTATCGTTGTTGCCCATAATCCATTGCAGATGCTTTTCCGATTTATAGTATCCCACTAAGATGCCCTGCTCAGGATAACGCTCCAAGAAGTGCAAGGTAAGCCACTTCGGAGAAGATGCTTCAAGCCCCTTGCTCAATTCCTTTTCTACAGAAGAACCCAACACCACCTTAGGGTCCTTTCCCATATTGCATTCCTCTATCACAAAATCTTGCTCCAACTCATGGAATTGGTTTTCAGTCTCAGCCCATTTGTCCAAAGGTCGAGCATACGCAAAATACATCTCCCTGCCTTCCCCGTATGGCTTAAACACCCTACCGTTCAGTTCATAGAAATGCTTCTGCATATACAGTTCGCCATCCACGCCCAACTTAGCTCGCATGGCATATATCTGATACTTGTTCTGTATCACCTCCCTTATCTCATTGCGGAAAATTTCTCTCACCTGTTGCTTCCATCTTGACTTCTCATTCGCCTTATTTCTGCCATACAGGAAGAGAACGTACAGGAAGTTAACATCATATTGCGACAAGAAGAGCGTGTCACGGTCGAAGAGCCTGTCGGCGAATTGATAAGACACAGTGGTACAGTGCTCCCCCTTGCCATTCGTATGCTTACGGATATTCTCAGCAGCATTATACCGATGGTCGTCATATACGAAAGCACTGATAAAGAAGTTCGGAATCACATCATAACCTTCCGTAGCCCCTGTATCTTGCAAGTGAATCTCCCCAAAACGTTGCTTGTCGCTTCTTCGGTTTTTCCTGTCAGCCTCATCAAAGGCGGTGTCATCAGACAGAAACAGGTTGATGTTCCACTGAATCACATTTCTGGCATACGTATATTGCTTGTAGATAGACTCCGAAGTCAACGGATGTCCATTCTTGTAATATTTGCTGTCACCTATATAATATACCTCCCTGTTAGCCTGTTCATCGTTGGATGTCAGAGCCAAGTCGGTATATAAGTGGTCCACTCGCTTGCCATCCTGTTGGTCGGCGAGTCCTTTCGGGATATGCTGATGCGGAGTGCCTATCAGTTCGTCTATCATTGCCTCGAAGATGATGTTGAAGTTCTTGGCAAGGATATACTCCTGGGCATGGGCATTGATAGCTATCTGGTGTGAGTTCTCGAAGAAGGCATAGCACAAGTCCCAGAGTTGCAAAGCCTTATCTGAGAAATACTTATATTTGATTTGCATCAGTCTAGTCTTTCCCATTCCTTTCAAGTATCGGGCGAATTGCTTCCCCACTATCAGGTCGTACTGCACGTTGATGGGAGTCTTGAATCCATACTCCACGTTCAAATAGTTCAAGATGCTGTAGTATATCACAAACAGTTCTTCCTCATAGTTCACCACTCGCTTCTTGTTCACCAGTTTCAGATATACAGGAGCCTCTTTGTCTTGCAGGAATGCAGCAGAATGACCGATGGTCTTGTTCCAGTTGATTTTGTTGTTGCCACGGTGTATGTTCTTGATGGTGAAGAGCACGAAGTCACGGTTTTCCTGATTATATCTGATGAGCGACAGCACGATGTCCAGATAGGTGTTGGTGCGCTGTCGCTTTCCTTTTCCAGTACGAGTGATGTGCTTATAGAGGATTGCTTTGCTGGCAGGATTGGCTTGGTAGAACACAGTCAAGGCACGATATACCCAGACTGAGAACTCGTAGATGAACTTTCGATATTCCCTGTCCAGCGTCTTCTGGCTCTCAGGAGTCAGCACCTGCTCTGGTGTGACAGGCTCCCCATTAGAAGTTTTCACTCCTGCTAGAACCTCCTTCTTGATTTTAGGGTCATCCCTCAGCAGCACCTTAGGCAAGATGAAGACACAGTCGTGCAACTGTGGGTTATAGAAATAGCCCACATACTGCACGCTCACTTTCTTATCGACATCCTGTAGCACATAGATGTCTTTCAGGATGTTCTCCACCTTGGAGCTTTCGTACTGATGTTCCTCAAATAGGATATACATTATTCTTTACCTTCGTTATTCTTTTGCCAAGTCAACACTTTCCCCAGGAAGTCGGCGAGTCTTCTGGTGTTCACGTGCTCCCCATCCTCATCATAGAAATCAGCGAAGGTTAAGTCTTTCTCCACGTCCTTGCCTTCCACTTTCTCCAGATAGCTGAAGAGATAAGCATCCTCGAAGCCATAGTCCTTGAACACGTCGTTCCAGAGATAGAATATCACTTTGCCCACCAAGGTGTCGGCGGTGATGATGCTTGGTTCCTCGTCTGTCTCCTCCGCCTTTTCCGTAGGTTTACAGAAGAAGTAGCCTAACTGTTTGTCGGCGCTGGAGGTCATGGAAGCGATGATGGTATTGATTTTCTCGATGAATGTCCACCAAGAGATTTCCTCATTCTCTCCCACTTTCACCACGTTGTCAGCCTCATCCTTGATAACGATTTTCCAGTTCAACTGATTACCCAACTTGTCCTTTCCATTCTTAATCTTGACATACTTCCAGTCCCAACGACGCTTGAAGGCAGAGTCAATTGGGAAAAGACTCTGGTCGCTGGTGTTCATTGTGGCGAGCAGACTCATGTTAGGAGGCAAAGCCATATAGCCATAACCAACCTTGCTCTCACCATATTTCTTCACCATCGTTTCAGAGTAGCCAGTGATTTCCATCTGGTCCAGATACTCTGCGATGTCTGTATCAGCCTTGATAGGATAAGTGCTCCATCCATCCTTGTCTCTATCCAGAAGTTGGAAGATGTCACCGAATATCTGGGCACAGTTTCCACGGTTGATTTCCTCGATGACAAGGGCAATCTCCTTCTGAGGATTCTGCCAAGCCTGCGTATAGGCTTCCAGAAAAGCCTGCGGTACAAACTCGTATGTCAGAGTCTCTGTCTCACGACACTTATGAGGCTTATAGCATCCTACAAATGTAGAATAGTCGCTGTCTGGATGGAAGGTTGTGCGAATACAAGTCAATCCAGCATTCTCCTCTTTCTTGATAGTATGCGACTTTCCTGTACCAGGAGCACCATAGTAGATGATTTGGCGAGGGGAGAAATGCTTGAAGCTATTATAATCATCCTGCCCTGATTTTTCATCTTCCAAATGTGCTGTGCCCGACAGGTTCATGAAATATGCCCTTGCATTAAGAAAACATCTATAATATGCAATCGCACCAGAACGGAAATGATTACATTTGTCATTTTTATCTATGGCTACAAATTTCTCGTCAGCCAATAACTGTTTAGAAATCTGTTCTATTTTAGCAGGATCTGTTATATCATATAAAGATGGAATATGTTTCCACTTTTCTGGATTATAATCAAATAACTTCTTCGCCTCTAAAAATTGCAGATAACTACCGACAGCAGAAATACCAAGAAAGTCACTATTATCAGCTGACTTTCTAGTACTTTTTACAGCTTTAGAAAGAAAATATCTAAATTCTTCTTTTATTTTTTGTCTTTTTGTTTCTATGTCCATATTATTACTTCAAATTTATATATAATAAGCCTTTTCAAGGCATTATATAGCCTTTATCTTCCGCTTTTGTCACAATCTTTGCAAGCCTCTTACATTGAGAAGTCGTTGGAAGAATTCCTTTAGCTATATAGCTACTCATCGAATGTATGAATTCAACGTCACCATAAGATAAGATTCCCTCCTTTAATAAATCAGCATAAACCCCAGCCCAATAATTTGCTCCTAATTTAAATATCTCAACAGCATTGTCTATATTAGAATTGAACTTGTGGGCTTTTTTAGCAGCCATCTCTATTGCCTTTGTTTCATCTTTAGAAACTAACGTTGAATAGAAATCATCTGTCAATTGATAATTAATCTCATCTCGAAATTTTGTCCAAACGCCTAACGTTCTTGATATAGTTCTGACAATACCACCACCAGCAACTTCGTTCAAATAGTTATGCGTCATATAAGCTATACGTAGAAGTTCCTCTACTAATTCTGGGTATAAAGTTTGTTTATTCCAAATCGTCTGCCAATCTATATCCTTATTGGGGGGCAAAAGACTAAAGAACTTTGCGATCGTATAAGGTGTAATCTGCGCTTTATTACCACCTTTTGGATACCATGAAGCCTTTCCTATCCTAGCGTCCAATGTATCAAACAAAATTACAGAACATACACATTTCTTGAAGAACTCTTCATTAATGCTATCCTTCTGTTCATCATACATAGTCTCTATTATAGAAGCGAACCTGCTGAAATTAATCGCTGAACTCTGACATACTTGGTTTGGATTCATATAAACAGAGTTTAAGCACTTTGCGAGTTTCTCTTTTTTTATCACCTGATTTTTTGGATGCATTTCACAAAATTTCTTGCGCTGTGCTTGGGTCAACTTCATCTGCTCCTGTTCCCATTTTCCTCTTGATCTCTCATAAAACCATATAGTTTGATACGGATTTCCATTGACAGGTGGAGCCATAACTTTTCTCGACAGTTTCTCCATAAGGACATGGAAAGGATGGTTAGAGAAGAAATCTGCTTCAGAAACAGGATTCTGTGTATTAGCACATTGAGATATTTTCTTTGTTATATTATTGTATTTCTCCACCTGTTCTTCAGACATATCATCCTCCACATTGAGGACCGTCAATTTCATAGGAACGAATAGATTATCCATTCCATTTTTATCTTCTTTTTTAATAATAGCATTTGCTAACGAAGCAGTTGTCTGCCCTCCATTTATTATTTGAGGATCCTTGAAATGCGTAATTTTTGTATGGTCAGAAGAGAATCCAATGGATCTTGCAACCACAGCAATTCCATTATTATATGTAAAGAAACTATTAGGATTGTTTATTATTGTGTCTCTAATTCCTTTATTCACTTTTCCACGTATACTTAAAAAAGCTCTTACATTTCCCTGAAGAAGTTTGCTTCCATACTTCAAGTAAATGTCTGCTAAAAATTTACCTGGCACAATTCCCATATAGGCATCATAATCTGTATCTTTACTAAGATTAGCCTTAAGATACTGTATGCCTTCACATCCAAAATCGATTGTATCGAATTCAATTATCTCACTTGCATTCGATGAAAATGTTTGGTAAAATCTCTCAAGCGTCCAAATGCATAGTTTTACTGGACGTTCAAGAAAATCTTCTTTTGTAATATTCTTAACAGATTTACTCAATACAGAATTGGAGAGAATGTAGAATTTAAATCTGACAATCTCCGTTGTAAGCATACTCTTTCCTATCTTTTTTTTGAACTCCTTCGCAATGTTTATAGCTGGATCAGAATCATCACAATAATCCGATATGTTTCCATTTACAGCTTCATCTATGAAATTTAACATATGGTTATACAATTCATTAATTCTACTGTTTGTTAATGTAGGTGATGATTCCTTTTCATTGGCAAAATCACTTACTATAAGGATTAAAGCCCCATCTGCTTCATCATAACAATATGCATCAAAGGCCATGAGACGATTGCGACGTCCTCTCATCTCTACAGACATCGGTATCGGATCATTTAGCTCTCCAATATCTTCCAAGTCCTCAAGCGTTTTCTCGATAAATTGCGTTTCTGGCTCAGTACCTTCATGTTCTGCATTAAACCGAAGATCGTTTATAAACTGGGTTCTAAATTCTTCTATATTCATTGTTATTTGTTTTATAGGTTTATTTTATATTTTTCTATTTCTGACAATATTATTTCATATTGAATCTTATTTATACAAGAAGGTATG
>ERZ1026894.907-NODE-907-length-19384-cov-3.989756_pt1 | contig 19384 bp, 14 predicted proteins | sample MGYA00380177_ERZ1026894 | MGnify/ENA primary metagenome ERZ1026894 (study PRJEB33269, sample SAMEA4719813) | human gut metagenome | biome: human-associated habitat; feature: organic feature; material: feces | place: Cameroon | collected 2013-10 ... | reverse complement strand
AAGAAACGCCGAAAGAAGCGCGAACGGGGTGAGAAGAACAAAAAACTGAAAGGCCTGATTGAAAATTGACGTCATAACTGCTCCGCAAAATGTTTTTTCCGATAATCTAGTCTTGTTTTTCTGAAAGTCAACTTTTTTTCCGCCATTGACGGTGTATATTATAGCCTTATTTAATTTGGGAGGCTTTGCTTTGAGTTCGGAATATTTTGACGTAATCGTGGTGGGCGGCGGACATGCCGCGTGCGAGGCCGCAATCGCTTCCGCCAGAACCGGCGCTTCCACGCTGATGCTCGCCATCAATCTTGACCATATCGCGCAGATGAGCTGCAATCCCGCGATCGGCGGAATCGCAAAAGGACACGTCGTCCGCGAAATCGACGCCCTCGGCGGCGCCATGGGACGCGTCACCGACGCGGCCGCGCTGCAGTTCCGTCTGCTGAACCTCGGGAAAGGTCCCGCTGTCTGGTCCCCCCGCGCACAGTGCGACAAAGTCTGTTACCAGAAGGCGATGAAGCGCGAAGTCGAGCTCCAGCCCAATCTCTGCATCCGTCAGGGAACCGCCTGCTCTTTCATCCTCGAAAACGGCAATGTCACAGGCGTCGTCAGCCAGCTCGGCGAAGAGTTCCGCTCCAAAGCTGTGGTTCTCGCCACAGGAACCTTCCTCCACGGAAAAATGCACTACGGACTCCAGAACATGCCCGGCGGACGCGCCGGCGATCCGCCCTCCGTCGAACTCGCCGCGGCCCTGAAAGACCAGCTTCATCTGCATGTCGGACGCCTCAAAACAGGAACCCCGCCGCGCATTCTCGGCAAATCCATCGACTTCTCGCAGATGGGCGTTCAGGGCTCCGATGACGTCGAAGAGCATTTCTCGTTCTTCCCGACAGACTCCGTTCATCCGCAGGTCGAGCACCGCAACGTTCCATGCCACCTCGTCTATTCCAACCAGAAAACCGCGCAGATCGTCCGCGACAACCTCGACAAGGCGCCGATGTACCGCGGAATCATCGAAGGCGTCGGCGCCCGTTACTGTCCCTCGTTTGAAGACAAAGTGGTCCGGTTCGCGCACCATGAGCGCCACCTGCTCTACATCGAACCGGAAGGAGAAAACACCGATGAATATTACATCAACGGCATCTCGACCAGTCTTCCGCCTTGCATTCAGATTCAGATGCTCCGCACCATCCCCGGCCTCGAACACGTGGAAATCGCCCGCTATGCATATGCGATCGAATACGATTTTGTCTACCCCGAAGAGCTCTCACGCCCGCTCGGAGTGAAAAAGTATCCGGGACTGTTTCATGCGGGACAGATCAACGGAACCAGCGGCTACGAAGAGGCCGCCGGACAGGGGCTCGTCGCCGGACTCAATGCCGCCCGTTTCGCTGCCGGACTCGATCCCGTCGAATTCGGACGCGATGAAGCCTACATCGGCGTTATGATCGACGATCTTGTCACAAAGGAGATCGTCGAACCGTACCGTCTCTTCACCAGCCGCGCGGAACACCGGCTCTCCCTGCGTCAGGACAATGCGGATTTCCGCCTCTGCGAAAAAGCCCGCTCGCTCGGGCTGCTCCCCGATGAGAAATACCGCGCATTCAAGGAGTATTCCGCTCTCTGCGACGCCGTTGAAGCCCGCTGCAAAGCACACCGCGAACACGGACGCTCCCTCTGGGACTGCCTCAAGGATCTGCAAGGCTCCTGCGACGCCGCGAAACCGCCGTTCGACCTGAACTTGATTGAAATGGACAGCTCCGTTCCGCTTCACCGCCGCGTGCTCCGCCAGCTTGCCATCCGCGCGCACTACGAAGGATACCTCAAACGCGAAGAACAGTCGGTCGCCAAACTCAACGCACTCGAAGCGTGGCGCATCCCCGAGGATTTCGACTACGAGTCCATCAAGGGGCTCCGCAACGAATCGCGCATGAAACTCATCAAAACGCGCCCGACCAGCCTTGCCCAGGCGGGACGCATCGACGGAGTCACGCCGTCCGAACTCGCGCTTCTTCAGGTTCACCTCATGCGACGCCGCAGGGAGAACACGAATGCCTGATTCCCACGCTTCCAGGCTTCTGCCGCCGCAACGCAGCGTGCTGCGGCGGCTTTGCGCCCGGAAACTGGCGCTGATCTCCCTGATCGTCACACTCTGCTACCTCGGAATCGCCGTTTTCGCGGAAGGATACGCCGTCTACTGCTCGCGCACGCACTCAGAACCCGTCTATCAGCTCCGCGATGAAAACGCACGCAACCGCCCGCCATCCTCCGCGCACTGGCTCGGAACGGATTACCTCGGACGCGACGTCCTGACCCGCGCGGTCTTCGCCACCCGGACCGCTGTCAAAGTCGGACTCGTCGCCTCCTGCATCGCGACTCTGTTCGGCGTTGCGCTCGGAGTCTGCGCGGGATACTTCGGGGGAACAGCCGACGATCTGGTCGTCTGGATCTACAGCACCTTCGCCGCGATGCCATCGCTGCTGTTCATTCTTGCGTTCGCCCTTCTTGTTTCAAAAGGATTCCTCGCACCTTCCCTGAAAAGCGTTTTTGATTCGGTCGCGGCCCTGCTCGGAACGGAGCCAGGCATGCTAGCGGTCTATCTGGGAATCGGTCTGACCGGCTGGGTTTCGCTCTGCCGCGTGGTCCGTGCGGAGGCGATGCGCATCCGCGACGCGCAGTACGTTCAGGCGGCGCGCACGCTCGGAGCCTCCTCCTTTTCCATCATTTTCCGCCACGTCCTGCCGAATCTGATGCACCTCGTCATCATCTATTTCACCATGCAGTTCGCGTTCGCGATCATGACGGAAGTCATTGTGAGCTATCTCGGACTCGGCGTTCAGTTCGAACCCAGCTGGGGCGTGATGATCGCCGACGGACAGGAACGTCTCTGGCGCGGCGTCTGGTGGGAAGTCGGCGCCGCAACGGGTTTTATGTTCATTCTGGTTCTCTGTCTGAACATCCTCGGCGACGCTCTTCGCGACGCGCTGGATCCCTCACTTCGCGGCAGCTGACCGCCGGACAAGCTCCCGGAACAGCGCCATTTCGCAGCCGTCTCTGAAAAACATGTGCTCCGGATGCCACTGAACGCCCCAGATGAAATCTTTGCCGTTCACCGCAATCGCTTCCGCAAGCCCGTCCTCCGCCACCGCCATGACGGTCACACCCGGCGCGACGGTTTTGACGCCCTGATGATGAAAGCTGTTGACAGCAAGCTTTTCCGTTTTCAGCAGCTCATGCAGCGGCGATCCCGGAACAATTTCGACGTCATGCGCGGGAACATCGCGCGGAGGCGGCTGCCTGTGCATGATTTTTGTTCCGGTCTGCGACCGCAGATCCTGCCAGAGCGTCCCGCCGAGCCCCGCGTTGATAAGCTGAATTCCGCGGCAGATTCCCAGCAGCGGCACATTGTGCTCCATTGCATAACATAAAATCAGATAATCGGTCTGATCGCGGTTTTCGTTCGGCGTGCCGCATTGCGGAAGCGGCTTTTCGCCGTAGATTTTCGGGTCGACGTCCTGTCCGCCCGTCAAGAGGAACCCGGAACAGACGGATACCGCCGCGCACATGTCTTCCGGGGAACCGCCCAGCGGCAGAATAACGGGAACTCCGCCGGCATGGCGGATTGCATTCATGTAGTCGGGAAGCATCCAGATGTTCTTTTTTTCGTCGTCGAACAGCGGAGCAATGCCGATCAGCGGTTTCATTTTTCTTCTCCTCCTTATAACGTAAAAAAGAGACAATTATACGTAACATAACTGCCTCTCTGAGATTTGCTATACACTGCCGCTTGATTTTTTCAAGCGGCAGTTTTTTTGTTTTTACGCAATAACCGTCCAGTTGGAATCGACTCCGCGTCCGACTTCGCACCACTTGGAGAAATCTCCGCCGTCGTAGTAACCGAGCATGCCGGTCGATTTCTGACGGACAAGCAGATCGTCCTTCTTGTCGCCGTTGTAGTCGCCAGCGCCGACCACGGCCCAGTCCTTCGCATCAAGCTGACCGAGCTTCTTCCAGGACTTGGTGAGACCGTCTTCAAGCTTGACGACCAGTCCATTCTGGTTGTTGAAGAGAATCATATCATCCTGACCGTCGCAGGAGAAGTCGCCGATTGCGGCGAATTCCCATCCCTGCGCGCTTCCGAATCCGGTTCCGAGATTCGTGAGATTTCCGTTGATGTCGGTCGTGTAGAACGTTCCCTGATAATCGAAGAGAATTTCCGCTTCGCCGTCACCGTTGAAATCTCCAGTACCCTTGAGAACCCACTTGCTGTCAAATCCCCCCTTGATCTGAGTCCAATTGTCAGTTCCATCGGTCCATACGCCGAGAACTCCGTGATCCTGATCGTGCCAGATGATGGAGCTTGTTCCGCGGGTTCCGGTAATATTGGCGACTTTGACATTCCAGTTGATATTATCCGTGTTCGTCAGATAACCGATGTTGACCCATTTGCTCGTATCGCCGCCGTCATAGTAGCCGATGTAGGCGCCCTTGACGCCGTTGACTGTCACGTTGCCGACGAGAACGACATCCGCCTTGCCGTCGACGTTCATATCGAACGCGCCCTTGACTTCCCAATCCGTCGGCTGAGCCATGCCCTGCCCTCTCCAGTCATTCTTTCCGTTCATCCAGAAGCCTAGCTGGTTGTCGCCGCCAGTGTACTGGAAGAGGATATCGCTGATGTTGTTTCCGTCGATATCGCCTTTGGCATTGAAGTAGGTATAGGTAATCTTGTTGCTGATCACGCTTTCCAGACCGGAGCCGTCAACCGCGCTGACCCAGAAGGTGCGTTTTCCGGAAGGAGCAGTGCCGTAAAGCCCCGCAAGCACCTTGCCTGCGGAGACATAGGTCAGCATGTCGCCGTCTTTGTAAGTGTCATAAACGGTGGTTTCCTTGCCGTTGCTCGTATAAATCTTGTAGCTCTTGATGCCGTACGCATCATAGACCGGATCCCATTCAATGAGATAGAGAGAACCCGGATAATCCTTCATGTACTGCTTGTACGCGGCTTTCTGTGCATCGGTCAGGCCGCTGAACTCTTCTCTGGAGAGATCGTCTTCCGTGAGTGCGCGAACCGCTTTGAGCTTCGGTGCATTCGGAGCATAATAGTCGTTGGTCGGACGGCCTTCTGCAATGGTTTCATCGACGAAGCGGAATTTGTTGATCTTATCCAGCGTTCTGCTGTTGCCGTAAGCATCGCTGACCGTGACCTTCCAGTAGACATACGGAGGCAGCTTATCGCCTACACGCCAGTCGTTGTGAATCAAACTCTCGGCATATTCTGCCAGATAAGCGATCAGATTGTTGGAGGAGTTCAGCGAATACGTTGTAACGCTTCCGGTTCTGGCGAATTTCTCCGTAGAAAAGACATCGTCGGTGCAGTTTGCATCCGAGTAGAATGTAACCTGATAGTACACTCCCGACACATCCGTGAAGTCTCCGCCGATGCTGAGCGTAAGATCAAGATTGGCCGGCTGACGAACTTGGGCATAATTCGGTCCGCGCGGATCGTCAACCATTTCCCAGTCGATCGTAAGGGTGGATTTTGTTGTCGCTGTATTGAAATCACCCTGCGGAGTTGTGACCTTAATGGTAATTGTCTCGGCGCCCATGAGCTTTCCGGATTCATTGCCGGCGTTATCGCGGGCGGCAACGGCCCAGTAGTAGGTTCCATCGCCGAACCCCATGTTTCTCATATCTTCATTGTTCATCGAAGTGAACGTGCCGTCAATGGTGATTGCAATGGCATTGCTCATATCCGAGCTGGTGCTGAAGTAGAGAACATAATCGCGGAGACCGGAAACAGCCTCTTCCGCCGAAATCTGTCCGTCAACCGCCGCACTCCAGGTGAAGTAATAGGTTCCGTCAACTCTGGACGAAACGATCTCGGAAGTCGTAAAGCTCGGAGCATGGAGGTCTCCGGTCGGCGTATACGTTGCGGAAGAATAGGTCAGGCTGCCGTCTGCATTTCTCTTGACCAGACGATACTGGATATTCTTCTGCGAAGCCGGAATTGTGTATCCGAAACCGACGGTATCCTGCTCTAAAACATCAGTCCAGTCATCCGAACCGCTTGCTGCACTTTGCAGAATATAGGTTCCGGCGGTTCCGCCGTCGGTCCAGGTAATAGAAACCCAAAGCGTATTGCTGTCCACATAGGAAACCGTAATGGACTCATTCATGAACGCCGGATCGTTAAACGGCGTCCAGAAGAAGGAGTTCGAGTTCTGATCCAAATCGAACTGCAAACCGGATTTGAAGCCCTTGGAGTCAACGGCTTCGACCGCCCAGTAGTAGCCGGATTTTCCGGCAAGCCCGTCAAGGTTGGAAATCGTTACAGAAAGATTGTCTGTTGCCGAAACCGAACGCACCCGCGTCCAGTAGGTTCCGTCGACACTAATGTAAACATCGTATCCGGCAATCAGGTACGGGTCGCCAAGCGCCTCCTTCCAGCTCAGGGTAACTGTAAAGTTCTGATTGTCTCCGGAAACCACAGGCTTATACATATTGGCGGGGGTGAAGGTGATTGTTCCGGGCTGCATGGCGATGATCGTCGTAATGTCCGTAGTTGCGGTATTGCCGGCTTTATCTTCCACGCACAGACGCCAGTAAGTCGGGCATTCGCCATTGCTGTTCGCGGGAATGTCGCGGGTATCAATACCGGCTGTCGTATATTCGAATTTTCCGTCAGAAAAGACCGAATCGTCAAAGGTTTTGACCGTAACCCAGACCTCGTTGCCATCCGCGGCGAGCTTGCGGTACTGGAGCGTGTAGAGTTTGACGCCGGAGGGGCCGCCGGCGACTTCATCGCTGCCGGCGATGTCCGTCGCCTGATTGATTGAGAATGTAACAACCAAGTCAATACCGCCCGCGGTATTCGACTCATACTTTTTATCAAGCAAAGTCAGAGCGCCATTGACAGGAGCGGTCACATCGCCCTGAAGCGTTTTGAATTTGAGCTTTCCGCTTTCATTTCCGGCCGCATCTCTGGCGGTAATGTAATAGGTGTACTTCTGGTTAAGGGCTGAAAGCACAGTCAGCGTTGCCGAATAGATCGACTCTTTGTTTGCGGCGAGCTGATATCTCTGATATTCCGAATCACCTTCCGCTTTGTAGTAGATGACATATTCCGTAACACCGGAGACGGACTCGTCCACCGCCATTTCCTTGTTCCAGGACCAGGAGATGGTGTTCGCGACATAATCGAAACTCGTCGTAATTGTAATGGAATCGCAGATGGTCGATTTCACGGGAGGCGTCTTGTCTTCGCCGACCGCCAAATAACGACAGACACTGCTCCACTCGCCTTCTGTATTATTGTTGGAAATTGCTCTGACGCGCCAGTAGTAATTCTTGTTGAAGTCACTGTTGGTGAGATAGAACTGATTCGAAGTCGTCTGGCGAGTAAGAACTGTATAGTTGGACTGACTTGGACCATCAAAAATTGCCCTCAATTCATCGTCGGTCAGATTGCGATCCAGCCCCGCATCGAAGAATTGAATCTCGTAATACTGAAGTCCGGATTCAAATGCGTTGCGCATATCCGTCCATTCCAAAACCGAAAGGGCGCTGGAAAGGTCTCCAAGTCTGTTGCTGACCAAGTTCATGATTTTAGCCGGAGCTTCTTCAATCAAACTCGTATTGCCGGCAAGAATGGTCTTTGACCATTCTCCGACCATTACATCTTCTGTCGACCCTATGCGTTTAACTCGAATTCTGGCCATTACTTCATCATTTTTTGTAATATTGGCCAGCTCATAGAAGCTGGAAAGATAGTCCAGAGTAACGACTGTAGAATTCGAAAATTCACTCTGTCCCGCTTTTTTGACGCAGTATTCGAGTTCAAAGCGATAGTTGCTGGAAATGGCTTCCTTTAGAGCAAGGCTCCATTCCATGCGGAATACATTGCGATCCACATCAATTCCGCCGACAACCGACAGCGTGTTAATGCGCTCTCCGGCAGAATTTTCAATGGAAGCTCGAATATTTTTTACAATATCCCCGGCCTCCTTTCCCTCAACCGCAACCTGACGTTTTGACAATTCCGCAGGATCCAATTTCACAGTTTCTTTGAAATTACCGTTCGAATCATAAAGGTCGTATGTAATCGTCAAGTAGGTTGACTCGCTGTAGTTTGTCCCAGAGCAATCCCATGCTATAACATCGCCTTTCTGTTCCAACTTCACGGCATTGGCAATGCGGACCTCCGGAGCAAGCTCAGCTTTTATCGCAGTGATGGTCAGCACCCCGTTTTCAATCGTTCCTTTAACCGTTGTTCCATCCGAAAATGCATCGGGTTGACAAATCTCTCCGTTTCTAAACGAAATGATTCGCGTTTCAGCATTATACACAACGGTCACAGCTTTTGTCCCCGCCTCAATCGCGGCATTCTGCAGCAAATAATAAGTGCGACCGGACTCGGCATCGTTTATATCGACGACCAAAGTGGTTGTTTCCGCAGAAAAATCTCCCATGTAAATCAAATCAGAAGAACTGGAATTCCTGATGGTTCCATCTTTCACAGCTCCGTATTGATTCAACTGGAAGGTGATGTTTTTCCTGCCCCCGATATTACGAATATTCCCATTGACTCGAGCATTGGAGTCTATATAGATCGTATCGGTTCCGTCTCCGAGGTCTATTATTCCGTTAATCGTTGCTCCCGCCGCGATTTCAAGCTTGTCATTACCTGAACCATTGCGAGTTCCACTCCAACTTTGAGTAGTATTATCCCAAGACCAAGTTCCAGCGTAAAACGCATATGCCGCACGAATATCAGAGGAAACAGCAGTAATATTAGAGGAAACACGTAGATTGATATTGCCTCTCTCTGCAACCAGTACACCGATACTGCAACCGGAAGGATTGCTCGCAGTCACTGTAATATCTCCGATAATATCGAAGGTTGACGGAAGCAGATTAAATATTGAATCTGTTCCATTGACAAAATTGTCCGTCTGAATGCCAACGACTAAATCTCGACCATCGCTTGAAACATTTACAGTCGCGCCAAACGACTCTGCTTTAATCGTGGGAGCATAGACACCCGTTACATAAGTACATCTTTCAGATGAAACGGTCGAAACGGTAATGTTTGTATCAATGAGTCCGTGCCCGTTTCCGACATTCAAACTGCTTCCGGCATGAATGCCATAGAGGTGAGCATCGACGGAAATGGGTTCCGATGGAGAAACGGTAAACTTGAATTTCTTCCTTGTAAAATTCAAGTCTCCGGAGAAATAGGTTCCGACGGAAACCGTATTTTCCATATAGATGGCTGCCGCCGTAATCGTAATACTGTTTGCTGAGCCAGCCTTTGTTCCCCCCGAACCTCTCATAGTAACATCAGTGATTGTTGCACTGACATTGCCATCAAAAGTGCCATTCAAAGAGAAGTTTTTGGCTTTCATGCCAAACGAATTCAGCGTTGCGGAAAGGGTTGGAGTCTTATCCTTTCCTATTGCTGTTACAGAAATCTTAATATTTGAAAGTTCCGCAGAAACATCCGCTCCGAAATCACGATTTATCTCAATGTTCCCGTTTTCCGCCCGGATCCCATACGCCCCAAAAGTATTATTTGCAGCAGAGGCATCTGATGAAACATCCACATCAGTAGTCCATGTCCATCGAGGATCATTGCCTTTTAGCCACTTCAATTTTTTATATTTTTCGTCATCATACTCAATCTCAATGACATTGTTATCATCTTCTTTAGGACTAGCCGTACCTGATTGCAGTTCCGTTCCATAAAGGCTGGATTCAAGCAATTCTTCATAAACTGTCCTGGACATCGTCAGTTTATAAACCGTAACGGGTTGCACAACATTTCCATCAGCGACAATCGTAAGAGCCGTTACCTTTGCAGAAATTTTCCCATCAGAAGAAGAAGAATTACCTGTCCGTTTTCCAAAATTTCCTTCGACGCGGAAATTTCCGCCTTCCACCCAAATACCCGAAGCGGAAATGTTGTTATCATTCGCCTTCGCATCCTTCCAGGATTCAATTGTTGCGATCTGCTGCGCCAGAAGAGTTGCGGAGAAATTGTTTTTCAGAGTCAGCGCATTTGCACGGAAAACAGCGGAGGAAAGAGTGTTGCCGGAGGAATTGTCCGCCTTATTTTCTTTTTTTTGATCACTGTAATATCCGATCAGAGAAACACTGCCCCTATTCCCAATTGTTCCGGCAAGATCTGAAATAATCGTCAATGTTGAAGTCGGAGAAGAAAATGTTGTCGACTCATATTTTCCAGAAGCAACATAAGAATCATCGTAGATCTGACCGACATTCTTTGTTGAAGAAGTAACGATACGAATTTTGCTATCTTCATAGTCAGAAACCGTTTTTTTCAAACGGACATCTCCGTTTTGAGCGGAAAAATTGAGAGTTCCTCCATTTGTAAAAGCAATACCCGCTGTCAAAGATGAATTATACGAGTCCATTCCATGGGCAATGGATATATTGTTCTCCCCGGCAGGAAAATTGGTTCCAACAGTCAATTCACCTGAGATTTTGAAACTTGAATCAGGCTCTGCTGAAGGAACAGTAAGCTGTCCGCCAGAATTATCTGTTGTTGCACTAGGCAGGAGCAGAAGGTTGCCGAACGTTCCGGTTGCCATTGCATCTACAAAAACCGTGTATTCCAAGTTATTCATCGAGGTTCCCTTTCAGTGCGTGGGTTGTTCTAAATATTTCCGCTATACATATAATCCTGCAAAACAGAAAAGTCAAGCATTTATTTCTCTATTTTTAAAAAAAAAGAACCGCAATATTGAAATTTTCCGCATTCCCGGTCCGGCGAGAGCTTTTTCCCGCGGCGGAAGAAAAAAGAGACCGGTTCCCGGAAACTTGGACGCCGATCTCAACACACACATCCTCCGCCCCGCCGGTTACAGGACGGTCAGGATCAGACCGCAGACAATCAGGCCAACCCCCGTCAGCTTCGCGGCGGAACATTTCTCGCGCAGGAAAAACATTCCGAGCAGCACTCCGACCGGAAGACTCATCTGCCGGAACGCCTGGACAAAACACACGTTCGTCACAAACCCCATCGCAATCAGGATCAGCAGATACGCAAGCGCCGCGCCGATTCCGGCAAAATACGGATGCGGATGACAAAACAACTCCCTCGTCACTCTCGCCCGCTCGTGCGGGACGGCAAAGACATATCCGGAAAGGGTCAGCAGCAGAACCGATTCCCTCAAACTCGAATATGCGGCGGCGCCATGCCAGCGCGCGACATCCTCGTTCGCCAGCAGAAGCCCCACGCCCTCGCTGTCGAAAACCGTGTAGCCAGTCGTTCCGGCCGCCGCGACGAGAATGCCGAGCAACGCCCGGTTCCAATAATTCTTCCAGTGCAAATCGGAAAAATTCTTCATCGGCATCAGCACACAGCCGGACATGATGATCAGCATTCCGAACAGTTCCAGCGGAGACGGCTTCGCTCCGATTCCGAGAAGAAGCGTCGCAAACGCCGTCATGATCACCGGAAGCGCCCGCGCAAGCGGATACGCCAGCGAGACATCCGCGAGACGATATGCGCGGGAGAGCCCGATATCGCAGATCATCCCGCTCAGCCCGCCGCCGAGCAGCATCAGCCAGAAACGGGAAGGCAGACGCGTCAGGTCAATCCCGGATGTCAGCGCAAACGGCAGAGTCGTGCAGAGGCACGACGCCGAAACCACCATGTAAAATGCGGGAACCGGACGTGCGCTCTTGCAGATGAAGTGCCAGAGCGCATGAAGAATCACCGATGCGAGAATCAGGGTGAATGCCGTCAGCGTCATGTTTCAACCTCAGCGCATCCCGCGCGCTTCAAGAAGACGCAGCATCAGCTCCGGATCGTTGGAGGTGATGCTGTCCGCGCCCATCTCAATCATCCTGTCGAGCAGCTCTTCCGTGTTGATCGTCCAGGCGTCGACCAGCACATTCTGCGAATGGAACCAGTCGGTCAGCTCTTTGGACATGGTTTCATAGTAAATGCCGACGCGGAACATGCCCTTGAAAAATTCGGGTTTCCAAAGCATCGACTCGTTCGGATCGCCGTGCTGAAGCAGTTCCGGATAAAGTTTTTTCATCTCCGTCAGCACATTCCAGTGGAAGCTGACCAGGCAGAACTGATCCATCAGATTGCGGCGTTTCAGTTCCGCCATCGCGAGCTTTGCGCACTCGACATCTGGGCGCTTCACCTCGACCAGCTGGAAGAGTCCCGGCTTCTTGCGCGCGACGAGATCCAGAACTTCGGAGAAGAGCGGAATCTTCTCGCCGGCGAACTCCGGGCTTTTCCACGACCCGAAATCCAGCTTGCGGAGCTCGTCGAACGTCATCTCCTCGACAACGCCGTGTCCGTTGCTGCAGCGGCTGACTTCATCGTCGTGCGTGACGACCAGCTTGCCGTCGCGGGTCAGATGCAGATCGTATTCGATCGCATCCACGCCGAGTTCAATTGCCTTTTCGAAAGAGATCAGAGTATTTTCCGGATATTTCGCCGGAAAACCGCGATGTCCGTTCACAATCATTTTACGCATAAAACCTCCTTGCTGAGTTTGCTTTAAATTATCATTCGGAAGGCAAAAAAACAACCGGAGGAGTGCTGTTTTTTATTAAAATATTCACTCCGTTCACTTTTTATGACCGAACAATCATTTTTCTTCTTGCATTTCTTTTCATTCGTGCTATTTTGCATGAGAGGAGGATTTCAAAGATGAAAAACGATTACGACCGGCAGATACTTTCCTATCTCAACGACCATGAGATGCTCACGACGGAAGCGGCGATGGAGTTTCTCCCGCTGAGCGAAGTTTCCGTCCGCCGCATCTTCAACCGGCTCGCGGAGCTGAATCTGGTGCGGCGCGTGCGCGGCGGTGTCCGTCCGCCCGTGCGGGAACAGAACATCCGCATCCCGTATTTTCTGCGCGGCCAATGGTTCGCTGCGGAAAAACAGCGGCTTGCGAAACGCGCGGCGGAACTTGTGAAACCGGATATGGCGGTCGCAATCCACGGCGGTTCGACGACTTCATTTCTCGGGATGTATCTGGACCACGGAACGCTGATCGTGAACTCGCTTTCCATCTGCCGGATTCTCGCGGACCGCTTTCCGTCCGGAGGCGGCCCCGACGTCATTCTCGCCGGAGGAAGCGTCGATCTGCACAGCGACATCATCACCGGTCCCGAGGCGGAACGCAGTTTCACGCGCTACCGCACCGACCTTGCGTTCATTTCCGCCTGTGCGCTTGACGACCGCGGGCTCCTCGATGTGGATTCCCCCTCCGCAAGCATGATTTTCCGGATTGCGGAGAACACCGACAAGCTCATTTTCATCGCCGACCACAGCAAATTCCGCAGGAAAGCCTATGCGCGCGGCCCCGCCTGGGAGGATATCGACGTACTCATCACAGATTTTGACCCGGAGAATCATGAACGGCTGAAGGAGATCCGCGCACGCGGCGTCGAAGTCATTATCGTGCCGAATGCGGAGTAAAGCAGAATTCAGAAAAGCGGAGTTTATGAAACGTGCGGTCCCGTGCTTCCGCGGACGTTCAGTTTGCCGGGAACGATGATGCGCGATTTCGTCTCTTTTCCGTTCATCGCATGATCAAGCTCGAGAAGGGCGGAAGAGACAAGACGCGCATAATCATACTCCAGCGTTGTCAGCGGAGGATTCTGGAACGCGGAGACTCCGCGAGATTCGTAGGTTACCAGAGAGACATCTTCCGGGACCCGTCTGCCGCACTTGCGGATGGCGTCGAGCAGAATCGGCGACTCGTCGCTGAGAACCACGAGGAATGCGGTGTACCCTTCCGCGATCAGAGAGCGGAGCTGGGCGATTTTCTCCTCCAGAGTTGCTCCGAAACAGTTCCGGACGGTGTCGCGGATTCCGTGTTCTTCCGCGATCCGGCACAACTCGTCGAAACCGCGCGCGAGCTCCTCTCCGGTTGACCAGGGCCTGCAGCCGCGTATGCGGGCGATGCGGGTGTGTCCGAGCGCAATCAGATGCTCCATCGCCGCACGGACTTCACCGTCCGCATCGGGAAATACGGAACAGATGTGGTTCAAGGCGGACCCGAAGTTGTTGATGACGACGAGCGGGATGCTGTAGCGTTCGTGCCATTTCATCGCGATGCGTTCGCCGGAGATCATGATCGCCCCGTCGAAGAACTGATCGTTGAGCAGTTCGATGTTCTGATAAGGGATGACGACAGAGCGCCATCCGCGGCGTTTGGTGCGGCTGAGAATTTCATTGAGCAATTCGTCGTTGAATTCCGAAAACCAGCTGACGATGACCGCGATCGTGCGTTTGTGGCGGACGGAGAGATTTTTGTAGTTCATTTTCCGGGCGAGTTCGAGGACTTTTGTACGGATTTCCGGAGCGACTTCCCCCTTCTGGTTCAGAGCGCGCGAAACCTGCGAAATGGAAATATCCAGTTCCGCCGCGATATCTTTCAGCATGATTCTCCGCATGGCAGTCTCCTGTTTTTCTGCAATATAACCGCTCCCCGGACAATATCAAGCGGAGAAAAACATGTTTCAAACAGAAAAAAAACGAAAAAAGAGCGTTTTCCGCGCAAATTGAGATTGTTTTTTTGAAAATAATCTGTATTGTATCTGATGGGAAAACCAACACTATCTTTTATAAGGAGGTTAAAATGAGAACGTCCGTACTTGGCATGATCCTGGCAGGCGGCGAAGGAACCCGGCTTGCTCCTCTGACCGACCAGCGCGCGAAACCCGCCGTTCCCTTCGGCGGAAAATACAGAATCATCGACTTTGTGCTCAGCAACTTCGTCAACAGCGGAATCAACAGCATCTTCGTTCTGACCCAGTTCAAATCACAGAGTCTGATGGAACACATCATCAACGGCTGGAACATATCATCCACCCAGGTCCGCGGCAGCTTCATCATCCCGGTTCCCGCGCAGATGCAGACCCAGGACCGCACATGGTATCGCGGAACCGCCGATGCAATTTACCAGAACATGGCGCTGATCGAAGACTTCAAACCCGATCTCGTCGCCGTCTTCGGCGGAGACCACATCTACAAGATGGACGTCAGCCAGATGGTCGACTTCCACTGCTGCAACAACGCCATTGCGACGGTCGCCGCGATTCCGGTTCCGATCAGCGAAGCGAGCCAGTTCGGCATCATCCAGGTCGACAAGGACTGGCGCATCATCGGATTCCAGGAGAAGCCGAAGGATCCCACGCCGCTCCCGAACGACAAGAACATGGCCCTCGCCTCCATGGGCAACTACATTTTCAATACGAACGACATGCTCGCTCTTCTCAAGAACGACTACAACCAGAAGACCAGCTCGCACGACTTCGGCAAGGACATCATTCCGAGCCTCGTCGGCACCAAGCGTCTTTACGCCTACAACTTCTATTCCAACAAGATCCCCGGTCAGGCGGTCAGCGAGAAACCCTACTGGCGCGACGTCGGAACTCTCAAAGCCTACTTTGAAGCGAACATGGATCTCCGCGCCACCCAGCCGCAGCTTGATCTCTACAACGACAAGTGGCCGATTTACAACTACCACTTCAGCCTTCCGCCGGCAAAATTCGTCCACAACGAGGATGTCGACACCTTCGGGCTTCCCCGTATCGGCAAGGCGATCAACTCGATCGTCTGCGACGGCTGCATTGTTTCGGGCAGCACGGTCACGAACTCGGTTCTCTTCAACTCGGTGTTCGTCCACAGCTACGCGACCGTTCACAACTGCATCCTGCTGAACGACGTCGACGTCGGCGAGCATTGCCGCATCCGCAACGCCATCATCGACAAGCACAATCAGATTCCGCGCAACACCACGATCGGTTACGACCGCGAGGAGGACGCCAAGCGTTACAAAGTCGTTGACATCGGCGACGGCCAGTGGCTCACGGTCATTCCGAAGGACCGTCACTCGAATTCCTACGTTCTTCCGAAGAGCATGGAGACGCACGAGGGCGAAGCTCCCGCCGCGGAACCGGAAGAGAAGAAGTAATCCCCGTTCCCCGGCCGCATACACCGCGGCCGGGAAAAATTTGATCCTTTTATTTTTACCGAATACCGTTTTCTTCATCCGGAAGAATTCCATGTTGCAAAAGAATTCCGATCCCCTCTGCCTCAACCTCCGCGAAGCGGTGCGGCGGGAGCTGTGCGATGCGCCGGGATGCCATGATTTCGACCATACCGAACGCGTGCTGCGCAATGCGGAAATGCTCGCGGAACTCGAACTGGAACCGGAAGATTCACGCTCCTTCCTCGCCGTTTCGCTCGCGGCGATGCTCCATGATATCGCACGGCCGGAAGAGATGAAATCAAACGGGAAAATCTGTCATGCGCAAGCCGGATACGGAAAAGCGATCCGCTTTCTGCGCGAATGCGGATGCGACGACGAAGCGCTGATTCAACTCGTCGCAAACGCCGTTAAACGTCACCGCTATCGCGGAAAAGATCAGCCGGAAACGCTCATCGACAAAATTCTCTATGATGCGGACAAGCTCGATTCCATCGGAGCGGTCGGTATCGGACGCGCTTTCCATTTCGCCGGCCGGATCGGCGCCAGACTTCACAATCCCGCCTCGGAAGCCGTCGCGGGTGAAGCGTATGGACGCGAAGATTCCGCCTACCGCGAATATCTTGTCAAGCTCCGCAACGTTCCGGAACGGATGCTGACGGTTTCCGGACGGAACGCGGCAACGGAACGCGCGGAATTCATGCACGAATTCTTCCGGAAGCTCTGCCGGGAGAGCGGCGTGGAATAATCTCTTTTTCACGGAGCGTCCGTGATTTTTCAATCGCCGGCGCCGGACCGGTCATCCGAATCCGCTGCGGAATTTCATGTGATTTCCGGAGTGACATTTGTCACATTTTTTCTGCGGATTTCAAGCCGGACCGCCTATTGACTTTTTCCTGTGAATGTTGTATAATATATCCAGAGGAGCCGTTTTGCTCCCGGGAAAAGAATGGCGGGAAATAATGGAAAAGAAGAAATTTGCAACCAATATCAAACTCCGGCAGTTCGCGCAGGAACAGGGGATCAGCGCCATGACCCTCTACCGCATCCTGAACAATGAGCCGAATGTGCGTGCGGCGACACGGAAACGGATTGCCGAAGCGTTGAGCGCAAGAGGCTGTTACGCATACCAGCCGCCGGAAACGCGGAAAATCGTTGTGGATTTCAGCAGCAACGATTATCTTCTGTTTTTCGGGAACCAGCTGATGCAGCAGCTGGCGAACATGGGCTTTTCCGTCGTCGTCACAAATCACCGGCGGAACAGCATTGCGTTTTTTGATGCGGCGGCGGAAGTGTCGATCGTCGTGTTCTGTTCTGAACCGGATGAGAAAACGGTTGCGGAAATGCGGAAGGCGAATCCGCATGTGTTCGCGCTCTCCATGTTCGGAAATGCGCGCAACGTCGATGTGATGTTCAGCTGCAACGATGCGGTCGGAACACGGCTTGCGGCTTCGCATCTCTACCGCCTTGGACATCGCAAGCATATTGTCGTCCACCGCTGGTATGGGCACAAAGACGCCGAAAAGCGCATCTCCTGTTTTTGTTCGGAAATGAAGCGCATGGCCCCCGGCTGCCGGATTGACGTGCTCGACGAGAAAAAGAACGAGGATTTCTGTTCGCTCTGCCGGAATTATTTTCTCAAAGAGAACAACAGACCTTCGGTGTTTTTCTTCGTCATGGATTCCGCCGCGCATCTGTTCCGCCGTGCGGTGGTTCCGTTTCTGCCGGAGGATTTGAAAAAAATCGGAATCATGAGCTACGACAGCATCGACAAAATATCCTCAGAAACAAGTTCTGAACAGTTTGACCGCGTGGATTTCTCCTCGCAGGATATTCTGAAATGGATGGCGTTTCTCATTTCCACTCACCCGATGCTTGGATGTGAAAGCTCCATTGAAATTGCGGTGGACATGAAATTGTGTTCGGAAAATACCGTTCCGGATCTCCTGAACGAATCTTCTCATAATCTCATAAAGAACGAAAGGATCGAAAAATGAAGAAACTGCTTCCCGGAGCACTTGCTCTCATGAGTGCCGCAATGCTTTTTGCGGAGCCGCTTCACGAATGGAACGCTCACAGCGCCGGCTTGAGCTGGTCGCGGAAAGTGGAATTTTCCCGCAACGGCGATACGGGGGATTTCAAACTTCTGGAAACCGGAGAAAAACCGTGGTCCGCAATCGTTCATTTCACCGCTTCGCAGACCATCCGGAAGGGAGAGCGTTACCGCTGTTCCATAACTGCCGCCGCTTCCGCCGAATCGGAAATTCACGTAGTCGCGGCTCAGCAGGCGACGAAACCCTGGACGGCATTCAGCAATACGGTGCGCAAAAACATTGCACTGACGACCGGGTTCCAGACATTCACATTTGAATTTACCGCGGATTTCGATTACAACGGACTGATTTTCGCGCCGAGCCTCAATATCGGAAACCTTCCCGCGGGAACCGTTATAAAGGTGCGCAACATCAAATTCGAAAAAATCTGACTCCATCAGCAACAACAACCGAAAGGCCTGCCGCACAATGAAAACCCCATCCCCGTCTCTTTTCCGCCGCTCCAGGATAAAATTCACCCTAATAGAGCTCCTCATAGTAATTGCGATCATTGCAATCCTTGCCGGAATGCTTCTGCCGGCCCTGAATGCGGCCCGCGACAAGGCGCGGACAATCGTCTGCACCGGAAACTTGAAGCAGATCGGAACCGCGCTGAATCTTTATTCCAGCGACGCCGGCGGGTTCCTGCCCTCTTACACGTATGCGAAAGACATTGACATGTTTGGCCTGCTTCATCCGTATTGTCCGGGCCCTTATTATCCGGGAAGCAGGCTGAAGAACGACACAACGGGAACGTATGCCTACTTCTCCGCCTACGGCGAGTACCGCTACACGTGGAAAGCAAACTCCATTCCCGTCTGCCCGATTGCGGCGACAAGACTGCATCCGCTGTTTTCCGGCGATGCCGGGACGGACAAGTATCGTCCGACCTATCTTCCGACGGACGCAAACGAATACGGCTGGTTTACGAACTACAACGCCGATCCCGCGGAAGGCAGAAGACTCGAACAGGTCAAGGGACGCATTCTCATGGGGGAAGGAACCTATAGCAAAACGGATTCGTTCTATGCGTCCGAGGGCTCTACGAAAATCAAGCAGACTTTTGCCTCGACACTTCCCGGCTGGGCGACCAACGCGAATTTGACGGATGGAATGTCGCGCTACACCGGAGGAATCGTTCACAACAATTTCACCTCCGGCAACTGGCTCTTCAAGGACGGTCATGTGGAATTCCGCAGATTCAGTCCGGCACTGGTCAAAAACTGGATGGGCGGACGTTGAGAAACGTTTCGTCAACATCTGAAAAATGAGAGTAAAGGGATCATGGTAATGAAAAAACTTCTG
>ERZ1026894.900-NODE-900-length-19503-cov-16.712927_pt1 | contig 19503 bp, 15 predicted proteins | sample MGYA00380177_ERZ1026894 | MGnify/ENA primary metagenome ERZ1026894 (study PRJEB33269, sample SAMEA4719813) | human gut metagenome | biome: human-associated habitat; feature: organic feature; material: feces | place: Cameroon | collected 2013-10 ... | reverse complement strand
TATTGCGCCGTATAGCCACAATCCACCCTTGTTGCTTGTACCGAGCAAGCAACGCTTCCACCGATTTCACCTTGCCATTCAGAGCCTCAGAAAGTTCATCTAAAGAGAATATCCGCAGGTTGTATAATATACTCAGCAGTTCTGTCATTGTTTCTGATTTTGCGCAAAAATACAAAGTATAGTTTGTTTATGAGGAAAAGAAGAAACATTTTTATTGTTTTTTATAGGTTCTTTACCTTTTAGTAACTCCTCTGCGCCTTATGGTCACGAGTAGTCGCCTTACGGTTGTACTACGGCAAGGCTCTGCATGGCCTGTTTAACATTCAACATTATGAGACCTGCGCCGCCGGCGCGGAGGATGAACCTTTATTTCCTGTTACATAGTGTGATGGCTAATGATATGAGCGCAAAGGTCATGCCCACGATGCACACACCTAACCAGTTGGCGCGGTTCCATACATATCCGGCACAGAATGTACCGAGTGAACCGCCAATAAAGTAGGTAGTCATGAAGATGGTGTTGGCACGGTTGGCGGCTTGCGGAATCTCTTGCAGGCATCCGCTTTGGTTGCTGAGCTGCTGGCATTGCAGACCTATGTCGACCAGGATGATGGCTGCGATGAGCCCGGCGTAGGTGTCGCCGAAGAGCAAGGCTATAGCCCAGGCCACAATCTGCGTAGCCGCTCCGAACAGACTGAAGTTATGAATGCCAAACTTGGGAATCTGTTTGCCTATGCCACTTGCCGCCACGGCGCCCATGATGCCGCAAAGTCCGAGCGTTCCTACCATGTCGCTTCCTGCCCTGAAAGGTGGCTGGGCAAGATGAAAGGCGAGGCACGACCATATAGCCATCATACTGCCGAAACCGAAGGCGGCACGGATGGCGTAGAGGCGTACCGAGGGGTGGAGCACCATGATCTCAGCCATGGTGCTCATTAGTCCTCTGTACGTACCCTCATAGTTGCGCTTCATCTCAGGCATCATCAGTAGCATCACGCCCATGCAGATGAGCATCACGAAGGCGGCGACAAGAAACATCTCGCGCCATCCCAGCCATTCGCCGATGTAGCCGCTAATGACCCGTGAGGTAAGGATGCCCGTCAGCAATCCAGATAGCACAATGCCCATATTCCTGCTCTTGTTCTTGGGTGCCGAAAACTGTCCTGCTATCGGGATGAAGAACTGCGGGATCACCGAACAGGCACCTATCAGCAACGAAGCCCCCCAGAGCATCCATACGTTTTGCGCCACAGCCATCACGATGGCCATCACGGCTGCGATGCTCATGTTGGCAAGGATGAGTTTCTTGGGCGAGAACATGTCGCCCAACGGAATGAGGAAGAACAGGCCAAGCGCATAGCCTATCTGCGTGATCACGGTGATGAGGTTGGCGCTTTGCTCGGTAATGCCTATGTCATGGCGGATCAGTTCGAGCAACGGCTGGTTATAGTAGCAGTTGGCTACTGTGAGTCCTGCGATGACGGCCATCATCAGGAGAACGCTGCGGGGAATGCCCTGATTTTCTTTTAGCTGTATCATTTTGGATGGTTCGTTATTTTTTTGATAGCAAAAGTACCACAAAGTTCTTTCAATACATAATATTGCCGTAACTTTGTGTTAGATTGTTGCCATTTGTTTGCATGCTATCGGCCTGACACTCAACCCTGAAGGCGAGGAGCGCGCGGTGGCGATGAAAAAAAACAGGGATTCGGGCGTAGCGTTTCCGGGTGGTAGGGTGTAATGTAAGTATGGAACGAGAAAAGTACATATCGTTGGTTGCGCAACTGCGGCAGGTAGCCGTGGCGAGGGCGTTGACGCTGCTTGGCGACCATGCCGCCGCCGAGGATGTGGCCGGCGAGGTGCTGCTGAGGTTGTGGGAGCGGCACGACGGCCTGCACGACGACCCCGAGAAGGTGAGCCGCTTGGCCAGCGTCATGGCGCGCAACCTCTCGCTCAACCATCTGCGGCATCGCCGACGGCATCCCATCATGCGCATCTTCCATCGCAAGCAGAACGACGAGGACGACGCCTTCAACATTCCCGACCTCCCCGCGCCGCGCACCCCACAGCAGGATGTTGAAGACCAAGAAACGGGCCACATCGTGCGTTGCGCCATGGCCCAACTGCCCTACAACTGGAGGAAAGTGGTGGAGATGCGCGAATACGAAAAGATGAGTTTTGCGGAGATCGCCCGGGTGCTTGGCACCACCGAATCGTCGTGCCGAGGCCTGATGTCGAAAGCCCGCGCCCGTTTAGTTCAACTAATAACCCAAACGTCATGAATAAGGAGAAACAACACATACAGCAGTTGATCGACCGCTACATGGCAGCGGAGACCACGCAAGCGGAGGAATCCCTGCTTGCCGATTATTTCTGCACGCACCACGATGTGCCTGCCGAATGGCGCACGTTCTCCATCCTCTTCAGGGGCCTCAGGCAAGGCAAGGTCCAGGAGGCGCCACGCCGCAAGCCCACGCTGCTCAGGTGGAGCGCCGCCGCCGTGGTCGTCGTAGCAATGGGCGCCGGCCTGCTCTTCCTGCCAAGCGACCATAGCGACGTGGCCCCCACCAAACCCGTGGCCGTAGCCGTGCAACCCGCCCGGCAGTTGGTGGCCCCACAACGCGTTGCCCCACAGCCCGAGCGCCAAGCGCAGCCCGTGCGCTACGAGGCGGAAACGGGCGCCCAAATGGCACAGGCCGCCCGTCCCCACCCGTCGAAACGGCACGCCCGAAAGGCCCCCGCGCCCGTGGAGCCCTCCATGCCCAAGGAGCAGCACGAGCATGCCTCCCCCGCCGATTTGCAGGAGAACATCAACATCGACCAGGAGTTGCAGACCATGGAAGACAACATGGTGGCTATGATCGACGAATTTGAAAACATGTAAAAACCACAATGGATATGAAACGACAACTAATCCTTATATTTTGCCTCGTCGCTCCCCTTTGCGTGTTGGCACAAAGCCAAACCGACAAGACCGTGGAGGCCATTGCCAACTATCTGAACAAGCATTGCGCCTGGGGATATGTAACCGACGCCACTTGCGGCCGCAACCGATCGGTGTGGAGCCGTTACGGTGTAGACAACAAGAACATGCGTGCCACCGCAACGCTCTTAGACAGCATTCAGCCCCTGCTGAAACGGCTGCCTCACAAGCGCATGATGACCGACGAGCAGGCCGACGAGCTGTTCAAGGGACGCATAGCCATGCGCCTGCATCCGGAGCAAGGCGACACGTCGGCCTATTTCCTGATGGACTACGACCGCACCAACATGAGCTTCAAGTATGGCGTAAACAGTCCGCAGAGCATCAATATCGCCACCGAAAACTCACGCAACCAGAGCATCCGCTTCGATTACGAGGATTTGCCAGCCGAGAGCGTGGCGCCCATATTCAGAAAGCTCAGTGAGATGGAACAGCGCAGCAACGTCTCGGTGATCGACACCGTGTTCGAATACCATGAGGGCGACAAGCCCGACTGGTGGACGGGCAGAAAAAAAGGAGAGGCCAGCCGCACGCCGACCCACGTGGTGCTGCTGCCCAACGTGCAAAAGAGCGAGCTCTACGCTTGGAGGCTGGTGTTCTACGCCCTGATTGGCAACCCCAACTTCACGCTCTACAACACCCACAACTATGAGGAGGGCGTTGACTGGTCCAACTATGTTACGGCCACGTTCCGTGCAGGAGGTTCCTTCTATTTCTTCCATGTGGCCTATTTCCAGCAATGCCTTTGCGTGGTGCGCGTCAAAGTGCCCACGTGGGAGCAATGTGCCGTGGTGCCCGATGTGAAGCAACTCATAGAACATCTGCGGGGGAAACAGCCCGTGCGCCAAGGACTGCCCTTCGCCTCCGTGGAATTTGAGAATCGGATCGACTCGCTCATGGCTGCGCTCCAGGAGCGAAAGGGCGCCGACCTTCGCGACACCACATTCTATAGCAACGACAGGGAAGGCCATGTGTGGTGGGATGGAATCAACGGTCGTTGCCCCACCCATGCCACCGTTGTGCGCACCCGCTATTCCAAGAAAGACCATGCGGCCTTGCGCCAGCAGTTGTTGGACGCTTGCCAAGGCAATGCACACCCCATAACGACCGACGATGAGGAATGTCAGTTCCTCCTATTGTCGTGGCGCGACATGGCGTTGCGCCTACACGGCCTGCTCGTCTACTATTATCCCGACGGCCAACTGGTCGTGGTGCGCGCCGACGGATTAAATGCGTACCAGATTTGCATACCCCATTACAGCGCCGATTGGTTTAAGGCCAAGCGGAAATAAGATGAATCTATAATATCCTAACCCTCTTCCCCAATCGGTCGTAGGGCCGATTGGGGCCAAGCCCAACATTCGTATGAAACAATCCCTTTTACTACTGGCCATCATGGTCAGTACAGCCCTCACTGTGTCTGCCCAAAAACGGAAGATCGACCTCTGGGGCCACGTGTACGACCAAGTGACCCACCATGCCATTCGTGGCGCCAAGGCCACCCTGATGCTGGCCGACAGCACCGTTGTCGACTCGGCCAACTGCGGCTATTTCACAGGCGGCTACTATGGCACCGACGCCAACTACTGCTTCGCCATTCCGCGCCAACCGCAACGCTACATCATCCGAGTGACCCATCCCGACTATGAGCCTTGCTTTGTCGACTATGAGGTGAAAACGCCTGGCCGCAACACCTACTTCGACGCCCCGTGGCATTACATGAAGCGAAACAACGCCTCCGCGGCCCACAACGCTGCGGCGCCCCACCAGTCAGCCGCCGCCACCGACAGCCTGGCCGCCCCCCACCTGTTGGGCGAGGTGGTGGTGAAAGGCACCCGCATCAAGATGGCCTACAAGAACGACACCATCGTCTACAACGCGTCGGCCTTCCAACTGCCCGACGGATCGATGCTCGACGCCCTCGTGCGGCAGATGCCGGGCGTGGAGCTGAAAGACGATGGCACCATCCTGGTCAACGGCGAGAAGGTCGACTTCCTCACGCTCAACGGCAAGGATTTCTTCAAGGGCAAGAACAAGGTGATGCTCGAGAACCTGCCGATGTATGCCGTGGAGAACGTGAAGGTGTATCGCAAGTCGACCGAGAAGAGCGAGTGGCTCGGGCGTGAGGTGGAGAAGAAAAACTTCGTGATGGATGTGCACCTCAAACGCGAGTACAACCAAGGCTACATGGCCAACGCCGAGGCGGCCGAGGGCACCGAGGATCGCTACACGGGGCGCCTCTTTGGCCTGCGCTTCACCGACGCGTCGCGCATCTCGGCCTTCGTCAACACCAACAATGTGAACGAGACGCGCCGACCCGGACAAAACGGCGAGTGGACGCCCGACAAGGCGCTTGGCAACGGCATGAACAAGACGGTAAACGCTGGCTTCGACCTCAATATCGACGACAAGAAGAAACGGTGGGACGAGAACATAACCGCCAACCTGGAATACAACCGCAAGCAATGGGAGGCCACCGAGCTCCGTGAAACGTTTGCCTCGGGCGGCAGTCTGTTTTCCAACAGCCACGAATGGGGTGGCAACAAGGTGAAGGGAGGCGATGTAACCCATCGGTTCCGTTGGAAAAACATGTTCTCGCCCCTCAAGCTCACTCTGCAACAGTGGGTGCAATGGGGACGTTCGGAAAGCGACAACCACACCGAAACAGTGCAATGGCAGAACACCGACACGCTCAACCTTACACGCGGCAACACCAGCGCCTCGCAGCCCTACACCTGGAAGATGGGGGCTACGAACATCCTCAACTACCGCATGCCGTGGGGCGACGACTTGGAGTTGAACCTCATGGCCACCTACACCCGTGAGAGAGGCGGCGAGGAGCTCACGAGCACCCTCTACCACTATCCGCACTGGCAGCGCAAGGTGCTTGTGGGGCGTAGGGTGCGCAACATCCCGGCCAACCAGTATCGGCTGAACGCCCAGGCCGCTTACACCATTCACGCCCTGAACAATTGGAACTATCAGTTCAGCGCCATGGCGGCCCAGGCCTTCTACAGGACGGATCAGCAACACGCGCTGGCCGACAGCCTGGGACTGATGCACGCCGACCCCGCCAACACGCAGCGCTACAACACGCTCATGCGCAATGGCTTCCTCACCCTGCAAACCTATTACAGCAAGCAAGAGGGCGACCGCTACACGTGGTTCAACATGAGCGTGAGCGGCATGGTGAAAAGCGACCGCATCGACTACCACCACGCTCAGCTCGACACCATAGCCCGCTACACCGACCGCTTTGTGACTTACAACGCCAACTTCGTGCGCAACACCGCGCGGCATGGCTACGAGGTGAGGCTCATGTCGAGTGTGAGCAGCGTCAATCATGTGCGCGAACGCATTCCCATCTATTCCACCGTCGACCCGCTGCTCATCACCCTGCACAATCCACATCTCGGCCATAGCCGTAACCACCACCTCTTGTGGACGCTGCGCACCACCGTGCCCGAGCGCCAGCAGAACCTCACGCTCAACGGCCGCGCCACCATCACCCTCAACAAGATGGGCCAGCGCCAGAGCTACAACACCACAACGGGAGCCTTCACGCAGATGCTCGACAACGTGAGTAGGCCGTCGTGGAACCTCAACCAGGAGGCCCACTTCAACCGCCCGCTCGACACGAAGAAGCGGCTCGCGCTCGACGCCCATTCGCGCGTAAGCTATGAGGAAGACAACGACTTCGATGTGGTGCAATATTCCGCGTCGGACGGCCGGTCGGCGGAGGCCTTGCTGAAAAGCGCGCCCCGGTCTACCGTGCGCACCCTCCTCAACACCGAGGACCTGCGGCTCACCTACCGCATCGACCGATTCGACCTCGCGGCCACGGGCCATTTTGCCTATCGCCACAGCACGAGCAACCGCGCCAACTTCACCACGCTCAACATCTACGAGTACAACTATGGCTTCGCCATCAACTGCCGCTTGCCTTGGAAGCTCCAACTGGCCGCCGACGCCAAGATGTACAGTAGGCGCGGCTACTACAGCGCGGCGATGAACACCGACGACCTTGTGTGCAACGCCTCCCTCTCCCGGTCGTTCCTGAAGGAGATGCTCACCGTGCGCCTCGAAGCCTTCGACCTTTTCCACCAGCTTCGCAGCACCGAGTACACGCTCAATGCCCAGGGCCGTGTGGAGATCTGGCGCAAGAGCATCCCTTCCTACCTCATGCTCCATGTTGGTTGGCGGTGGAGCCACATGCCCAAGAAGAAATCGCAAAGAACATGACATATAGTTAAGTGATCATTTTTATTCTAACAGCCTATAGGCGCCCAGCCCCGACGCGTTGTGACAATGCGTCGGGGCTTACTCTTTCCATTTCGGCCCAACGACCGGCAGGGGGTGATAATCTAACGGACGATAGATGATAATCCCCAATCGGTCATTAGACCGAAATAGGTAAAAAGGTAGGTTGTTATTAATTCTTTCCAACTCTTGTCAGCGTTTCTTTCGGCATCTTGCTTCCATTCGCGTTTCGCCATAGCCCGCTATGCCTTTGGGCGCGACTGTCGCAACCTGCTCGAAACAAACACTAACAAGAATTGAAATCTAACGACCGATTTGGGATAATTGCGGACGATTATTTGCGTATGTCAACTAATAACCGTAAATTTACGGTGGAAATACAATCGCCGACGATTATGGCACTCAAGTTATATCCATTAGGCTTACAGACTTTTGAGCGAATCCGCAAGGAAGATAAGCTCTATATCGACAAGACGGAATACGTTTACCGCCTGACCCACACCAGCGGCACCTATTTCTTCTTGCGACGTCCACGCCGTTTTGGAAAATCCCTGTTTCTAACCACCCTCCAAAGTTACTTTGAAGGCAAGAAAGACTTATTCAAAGGGCTTGCCATCGAACAGCTGGAAAAGGAGTGGGCCGAATATCCTGTGCTCCACTTTGATTTGAGTGGAGGCAAACACATGGATAAGCAACAGTTGGAACGGTATCTCGCATTCATTCTGGAAACAGAAGAGAAGAAATGGGGTGTCACACAGCCACAAATAGATGCCAACAACCGATTGACAGAACTGATCAATACGGCATACGAGAAATCTGGCAGACAGGTTGTTGTGCTTATCGATGAATATGATGCGCCCATGCTGGATGTGGCTCACGAGCAAGAACAGCTGGATGCCTTGCGCAATATCATGCGCAACTTCTTCAGTCCTTTGAAATACAGCGAAGCGAAACTACGCTTTGTCTTCCTGACGGGTATCACCAAGTTCTCGCAGATCAGCATCTTCAGCGAACTGAACAACATCACCAACATATCCATGAATGATGACTATGCTGGTATCTGTGGCATTACACAAGAAGAACTCTTGACGCAAATGTCGGACGATATCGAAGCGCTTGCTTGAAGAAGAAACATAACGAAAGAGCAGGCCATCGACAAGTTGAAAGAGAATTATGATGGTTATCATTTCACAAGATTCTCACCCGATATCTTCAATCCGTATAGCCTGTTGAGTTGCTTTACGGAAAACGAGTTCGGTTCCTATTGGTTTACTTCCGGCACTCCAACTTATCTCATCAATATGATGCGCAAATATCAGGTAGTTCCTACAGACGTCATCACACGAGTGGAGGCTGATGCCAGCGAGTTTGATGCGCCAACGGAGAATATGCCAACCATCATGCCGCTGCTTTACCAAAGTGGATATATCACCATCAAGGAATATCATGAAGACTACAACTATTACGTTCTTGATGTTCCTAACAAGGAGGTAAAAATGGGACTGACCAAGGCACTGATTCCATCATACGTCACACAGAATACGCTTGCAACAACCAATACAGCCCGTCGTATCGCACAGGCATTGGATAAGCAGAATATGGAGGAGGCATTAACCTTACTCCAAACATTCCTGGGAACTGTTCCTTACTGCAACAACGCTCATTATGAGGGACATTACCAGCAGATGCTCTTCATCATATTCTCTCTGCTTACAGACTATCAGGTGGACGTTGAGGTTCATACACCCAACGGTAGGGTTGACATCGTGTTGCTCACCCATACAGACCTCTTCCTGTTGGAGATTAAGTTGGGCAAGAGTGCACAGTGTGCCATGCAGCAAATCAACCTGAAGAACTATCACAAACGCTTTGCGCTAAGCGGCAAGCCAATAACCAAGGTTGGCATCAACTTCGACTGCACTACTGGGAATATCGAAAACTGGGTAATCGAAAAAGCATAATTTTCTTTTTATATACACAAAAGTATAATAACATTCTCGCGAACCTTGCGGAAGGCAAGGAGGTGAAATACTTCCCGAAGTTCTATCTCTTGCCATTGTTGGAAGAGATGTGATCCTTGTATCAGGAGTTTTATAGGTTTTTGCTTGGTGGTTTCAGGAATTAAACGTATTTTTGCTGATGATAATCAATGAATGTTTTAAAAGGAGGAAGTATGAATACTTCAGTAATAAATGAGCCGCAACTTTTGGTGACAGTATCCGACCCCACTATGTTGACAAAGCTGAAAGACGCCATCAAAATGTTGGATGGTGTTAGTTCTATTGCTATTCTGAAACCTAAGAAGACGGGCTTGGAACTTGCTGAAGAGGACAAGGCGAGAGGTAGAGTAACTCAATGGAATTCTGTTGGCGAAATGTTTGACACTATCTTAGGGGAATGATGTACAAACTCGGTACAACCAAAAGCTTTGACAAGGCTTTAAAGCTTTGCAAAAAGCGTGGCTATCCAATAGAAGAACTAAGAAAGGCCATAGCCATATTGGTAGAAAATGGTAGCCTGCCATCAGAATATAAACCACACATTCTTCATGGCAACCATGAAGGTGAATGGGAGGCGCATATAAAACCAGATTGGTTGTTAGTTTGGGAACAGAATGATGATGAATTGACTCTCTTAATGCTGACAACAGGTACACATTCCAATGTTTTTGGCAAAACAAGAAGATAATATTGAGTCGGCTGTTAAATCATATCATCTGATAGTTCGTGGCATGAAACAGCGCCTCGGCAATGTTCCTCACGCCCATCTTGGCGAAAAGGTTGCGCTTGCAAGCCTTTATCGTATCCACCGATTTGCACAGTCGGTCGGCAATATCATTCATCGTGAAGCCTTGTGCCGACAATCTCAGCACCTCGCGCCCCGTCTCGCTCAAGGTTATGCCTTCTTTCTTTTCCCACTTGTGGCGCGAGGTGGAATATTCAAAATAGCTACGCTCACCATTCTTCTGCATGATGATATGTCCCGGTTCATCGGTTGCTGCCAATGATACGGTGCAGAGGGCAAGCCAGATTCTTCCATCATCAGAAAGAAGTATCGGAGTGAGGTGATTCTTTGACGAGGGCGCAAATGGCATGTTTTTTTGGCTGTTCTTTCTTCGTTTCCGCTCATGGCTCCTCCAGCTCCAGCGGGTCGTAGGGGTGTGGGAACGACCGTAGCTGGCCGGTGCGGCGGTCGATGGCGCCGCCCGTTTTCAGGTGGTCGCGGTTGGCGGCCACCTGTAGCTTATAGACGTGGTCGCGACTGTCCTTGTGGAAACCCTCATACTTGCGCTTGGTGATGGGGAACGAGCCGGAGCGCAGGCCGACGGCCTCCCAGGTGTAGAGCCGCTGCGTGTCGTAGAGCTTCAGGATGAGGCCGGGCAGTCCGCCAAACGTCCATGGGCCGAGGCGCACGGGGATGTCGGCGGCAAACCACGCCTCGAAGTTGCGGCCCCGCCAGTGGCAGGTGGCCCGTTGGCAGCTGTGGCCGAGGAGGGTGGTGCGCTCGGGGTGTAGCGTCCATTTCTGTTGGGCGGCAGGTTCGGTGTAGTAGGCGTTGTAGCGTTCCATGGCCCACGGCATCCAGGCGTAGAGCGTTTGCTGGCCCTGCTCGGTGAATATCTCCGTCGACTGGTACTCGCTCCAGTATTGCCCCTCGCGGCCTATGGTATAGAGCGATGTTGGCACGCCCTCAGCGTGGGGGTTGGCCTTCATGTAGGCGTCGTAGAGCGAGTCGCCCTGCTCCATGAAGCGGCTGTAGTGCTTGCTCAGCCGTTGCCCGGCTTGCAGCACATGGAGGTCGATGTAGGTGTCGGGGTTGCGCAGGTCGGTGGCGTTCAGCGCATACTCCACCTCGAGTTGGGCCTGTCCCACAACGGTGGTGTTGCCCTCGCCCCTGGGCTTCGGCCGCATGACATGTCCCTGCTTCTGCTGCGCCCACGCCCCGCCGCAAAGGGTGGCGAGGGCGAAGATAATGGTGATGATTCTCTTGTGCTTCATAATGGTTGTCTATTCTGATTCCAACGTGTCGTAGGGTTATTCGCTTACGACTTCCGCAATTCGTTTCTCCATATCTTTCAGCGCCTTCTCGCTGAATCCTGTTTGTTGCCACACTTCCTGCCCCTGACGGTTATAGAGGTAATACTGGGGTATGCTGCCGAGGTTGGGAATTTGGTTCCACAGCGTATTGGGGATGCGGTAGTGTTGGCCAGGAATCTTGATAACATACTTGCTCCATTCGTCGATTGGGCTTGATTCGTTGGTGAGATAGACAAACACCACATCCTTTCCCTTCAATTGCTCTTTCAAGGGTTCCATGGCTGCGATGCCTTTCTTGCAAGGCCCACACCACGTGGCCCAAAGGTCGAAGAAAACAGCCTTTCCAGAGTATTGGCTGGCAATGGTCTGTAAGAGTTGTGCACCGGCAACGTTGGGCGTGGGCATCACGCGCTCCTTGGCCTCCCGCTGTAGTCTTTCTGCGGCGACACGGGTGGTATCGTTGAAGGCACGGAGTATGGGTCGGAAGTATGGATGGGCGGTCTGTATTACGCTGTCAGGCAGCACGTGCCCCTGCCGCATCTGCGCGGCTTTCTCCTTTGCATCGGCAAATCCTTTCAACATCTCGTACACCTCGCCATGGTCGAGACCGTTAGCTTTGAGATAAGGCAGACGATCGGCTATCGGGGGCAGGTAGTAAGATCGCCCGTCGCGGAAGAGCATCAGGTCGCGAGCATGTGGGTCAGTCAGCGTGTGTGCTTGAACAGTGCGCACATAGTAGTCTTCCAGCAACAATCGCAGAAAGTCCTGCTGACGGTGCGTATACCCCCGGCGTTCTGCTACGCCCCGGTGCAGTGTGTAGATACTCTGCCACAGCGCATCACACCAACCCGATGTGTCACCGCCGTTATATGTAGGCAACCCCTTGATGTCACGAAAATGCAGAAAGCTGTTCTCCAATAACACTTGGTTGAGGTCGCCCAATGTGCCTCCAAGCCTGTAGCAGTCGTGATTGGTTGGGCGGCCTGCCGCAAAGTTCCCGTCGCGTGCCAGACAAGCCGTGGCATCTACTTCGAGCGTCAGAGTCTCTCCAGGAATGAGTATCAGGGGGAACTGGTCAACATGCATGCCTGCATCTACCCGGCAACCGAGCCAAACAGAGCGCGTAGCAACGTAGGCCGGATGGCGATAGACCGTCACAGAGTCGGCGTATAGCGACCTGCTCTCATACTGCCCTGTGATGGGGTCGCAGCTTGAGGGACCAAAATAATCGAAACTACCGCCGCCGTGTAATATGCAGGTTGCCGTTGCCTCACCATGTTTCGGCGTTAGCGGTTGCAAGGGCTCGCCATCGTCGACGGGTCTCTGGTAAGGCGGTAGGGCAAGGGGATAGAGCTGGTTGTCAAGTCGGATGCCGCGAATCTTCCACGCCCCGTCGTTATCGGCCTCTACATAGTGGAAGGTTTTGGCTCCTTTTGGCATTGGCTCGAAGCAGAGGATGACCGAGTCCTGTTGTGCGTTCTTCACATATTTCTTACCTATCTCAAAGGCCTCGTCGATGAGCACTTCTTTCCCCTTGTGCGTGATGATGCGCCCTTTCTGATAGGCATAGCGTTGACCACCACACTCCAACCGTGCCCCGTCCATGCTCCAATCTCGCTGATGGGCACAGACCATACGGAAATGTACGATAGTGGCGGTTTTGGTCAGTTCCACCTTTACGGGGAGCAAATCGTTGGTACTCGTTGACTTGAACGCGGGTCTGTCAATGACCTTGTTCTTCGCCCATGCCCCGCCGCAAAGGGTGGCGAGGGCGAGGAAACAAGCGAACATTCTCTTTTTCATATAGATAATGCGATGTGTTATAAGGGTTGGTATAATGATTGATTTGGGATCATTCCTTTTCCAATGGTTCGAACCGCACCTTGGGAGGCGCAGGTCTTCCATCGAGGCTCGTCCAGCCGATGGCATTGCGATAGTCTTCGTTGTACTTCTTCTGCCGCTGCCATACGCTCTTGCGTGTCGATTTGGGGTAGAGCTTGTCAGGATATTGCATGATGGGGTATGTGCCACGCTCAATGGCCACGGCCTCCCAAACGTAAATGTTCTGCACGTCAGAGACTTTCAGGATGAGGCCGGGCAGTCCGCCGAACTTCCACGGCCCGCCCTTGATGGGAACATCGGCGGCAAACCACGCCACGAAGTCGCGGCCACGGAAACGGCACGTGGCCTTCTGGCAGCGGTGGCCGAGGATGGATAGCTGCTCGTTGGCCAGCGTCCATTGCATCAGTGGCCACGGCTCCGTGTAGCTGCTGTTCTCGCGCTCTGCCCATAGGGGGAAGCAGGCTTGCTCTTCCAGTTGTTTGCCTTGGATCGTGTAGTCTGAATAAACCAATTCGCTCCATTTGTCTGACTTCTCGCCACGAATAAATGCGGTCTTGGGCACGTTTCCTTTGTAACCCTTCTCTCGCACCCATTCTGTAACCTTCAAATCGGAGGAGTAAACAAATTCGCTACTGTACTTCCAGGCTCGCTTGCCCACCTCCAGTTTGCCCAGGTCCAGGTAGGTGTTCTCGTCCTTGATGTCCTTGGCATTAAGGGCATAGAGCACGCGTACATGGGCCGTGTCGATAGCCACACGCTGGTTGTATCCCCTTTTCTCACGTGTAGGAGCGTTCCCGTTTACTTTGGGCTGCGCCCACGCCCCGCCGCAAAGGGCGGCGAGGATGACGATTGTAATGAGCGTTTGTTTCATCACGATTTTGTCGGTTAGGTATGAGTGTTACAATAGTTTGAACCTTACGCTGACCATTGCGTTGCGGGGCCGCAGTTGCGAGGTCTGGGTATAGATGTCGAGGCCGCTATAGCCTACGCGGGTGTACTGGCGCTGGTCGAAGAGGTTGTTGAGTTGCAGCTCCAGGTCGACGCGCTTCAGCTTGAGCTTGGCAGTGGCGTCGCCAAACCAGGCATGGCGGTTCTTGGCCGATAGGTTTGTGTAGTTGTCCTCGGCGGCGAAGGTCAGCGTGAGGGTCTTGGTGGGAAAGACGCTCATGCTGAGGCGCTGGGTGCTGCTCTTCGCGCTCACGGCTTCGTTGCGGTGGCCCTCGGTGTAGCTGCGGCTCTGGCTGAAGCCACTGGTATAAACCACGCCGAGCCACTGGAACGGACTAAAGGAGAGGGCGCCGCCAAAGCTGAGGCTTTGGGCACGGTACGCATAGAGCCTCTGGCTGATGAGGCGCTCGCTCTCGGAGAGGCCGTAGCCGCCGAAGACGCGGAGGGTGGAGCGCATGAAGTCGAACCCCTTGCTGGCCTCGCCGTTGAGGCTGTAGCTGCTGGTCGTGGTGGGCTGGTCTACGGCCTGCACCACGCTGGTGGCTCCCTCGTAGCTGTAGCCGTAGATCTGGTTGTCGTGGGTGTGGCGGTAGCCGATGCCGACGTTGGCGAACAGGGCGCGGAGGGCGCTGCGGTAGCGCAGACTGGCGTTGGCGCCGTAGTGGGAGGTCTCCGACAGTTGCTCTACGTAGCTGCGCTGGAAGGCGCGGTAGTTGGACATGATGTAGCCGCTGTAGATGCCGCCCGGGTCGCCCACGGTCTTCGAGTAGTTGGCGCCGGCGTTGAGCCAGAGGTCGCGGCTGATGCTCCAGTTTGCCGAGAGCGAGGGGAAGAAGAGCAGGTGTGTGTAGCCGTGCTGGTCGTTCCTTGTTTTGTCGTCGAGCGTCTGGGTGTAGAGCTCGAGGGGCAATCCGAGGCCGATGTAGAAGTTGGGCGTTTCATACTTGTAGGTTTGGGCGAGGGCCACGCAGTAGGTGTTGTACCACAGGTCGTTGCTGAGTTGGGCGTGCTCGGCAGGCGGTGTGAATCCGTCGAGGTCGGTCACGATGCCGTGGAGGTTGGCCGTGGCGCTTACGCCGTAGCTGAAGCGGAACCTTTGGCCCACGCGGATGGCGTAGCTGGTGCTGAAGTTGGCGGCGATGTGGTGTGAGTTCACGTCTTGCGTGTAGGCGGTGGATGTGCCCTGCAGCAGCGAGTCGACACCCACGGTGAGCGTGTTCGGGCGGTGGGCGTAGCCTGCTGAGAAGTGGAGGTCGAAGGTGTTCTTGCCGATGTTGCGAATGGTGTTGAAGGTGTTGGAGATGGAGAGCTGCGGGCGGTCGAAATGCTGGCGTACGCGGTTGTTGCCGTAGTTTGCGGGGTTGGCGCCTGTGCGCTCGGAGGCGAGCAGGCCGTCCACACGGTCGCTGTTCCAGTGGGTGTCCACCTTCAGCACGTTGGCCACGAAGCCGTTGGGCGCGTTGCGGTTGTAGCGCCCCTGGATGTTCAGGTTGTTCAGCTTGGTCTCGCTGGTCATGGTTTCGGAGGCGAGCAAGCGGCTGTCGTCGCTAACAAACTGGTCGCCCACGCTGCTGCCCTCGCGGCGTATGCGGTCGTTGTAGTAGGCAATGTTCAGTCCCAGTTCCGTGTCCTTGTTGGGCTTCTCCAAGTGGTTCATGGTCAGTATCTGACTGTGGTTGTCGAGGGTGCGCTTCTGTGGCAGGCCAGAGCCGTTGGGCATGAGGGCACCGGTAGGGCAGAAGGGGTAGAGACTTACGCTGTTGACGCTTGAATAGTGTTGCGTGAGTTCCTTCGACACGTCGTCGCCCGTGTTGTTGCCTTTATATAAGGTCATGTTTTGCCGACGCTTGGCGAAGTACATGCCCACCACCTCGGCGGTCCACAAGGGGCTTTGGCCTATGGCGGCCTGGCTGTCGGTGAGCGGCCGTTTGCCGATATGCCAGCCGCCCGCCTGCTGCGCGCCGCCGCCGAGCATGGTGTTGATGGCCACGGTTCCCTTGGCCGAGTTTTTCAGCTTCAGGTTGATGGCCACATCGTCGGAGAGCTCCTTGTCTTGCAGCATCTTCACGGGCTGGTGGTGCTCCAGCACCTGCACGGTGGCCACGTCGGAGGCGTTGATGTTGTTGGTGGCCAGTCCGTAGCGGCCCTGCAGCAGGTCCATCTCCTCTACGTAGAATTTCTTGATGGTCTTGCCGTTATACTTGATGCCGCCGTTGTCGGCCACCTCTATGCCGGGCATGTGCTTCAGCACGTCGCCGATGACGCGGTCGCCCTGCTGTTGGTAGGCTCCCACGAGGTAGCTGAGCGTGTCGCCGTTCTGCCGTATCTTCTGCGCCCGCACGGTAACCTCCTTCAGTTGCATGGCCTGTTCCTTCACGCAGAAATCGAGCCGTTGCGAGCGGTTGGCCACCTTCTTCGCGTGGCTGCCAATGGCCAGTCCGGAGGCGCTGACGGTCACGGAGTCGGCCTCGGTGGTAAACTCCAGCCTGTAGTGGCCCTTGGCGTCGGTGTCGGCAAAAACCAGGATGTTGCCCGTGCCCTTGGGGGCCACGCTGACGTAAGCCTCCACGTGCTTGCCCTGCGCGTCGGCCACCGTGCCCTCGATGACGGTCTGGGCGGAGGCCGCTATGGCTGCGAAGGCGAGCATGGCGATGATGATTGACCTATGCATCCTGCAACTACTTTAGGCGGAACATGACCGGCACATTATATTGATAACGCACATTCCTGCCCATTCTCTTGGCCGGATTCCATCGGGGCATCTGCCTCATGATCCGGATGGCCTCGTTGGATAGCAGCGGGCTGGGCGAGCTAACGGCTTCAAAGTGGGTCAGGCGCCCGTCTTCCTCTACCACGAAGCTAACCACCACACGGCCTTCGATGCCATTCTCCAGGGCCTCCTTGGGATAGTGCATTTGTTGGCCCAAGAACTTATAGAGCGCCTCCATGTCGCCGGGATAGGACGGCATGACCTCCACCACTCGATAGACGGTGGTGTCCTTAGGTATTCCCAGCACATGCTCGATGGCTCCGCGCACCATGCCGTTCGGATGGATGATGGCAGCCACGGCGATACCCGAAACCAGAGCCAAAAGAACAAACACGATGAGGTGGCGCATGTCGAAGAATCGGCGGCGCAAGGCGGTGCGGAGGGTGTTGCGAACGCTGGAGATGGTGTTGCGCACGGAGGCCACGGAAATGCCACGCGCCTCGGCAATCTCCTCGATCGTCAGTCCCTCGTCGTAGAAGAGTTGCCACACCTCGCGCTCGGCCTTGGGCAGACGCCTGAGGCGCCCACGCAGCCACTCGGAGTTTTCGCGCTCCTCCACCTCTTCCTGCGGCGTTACCTCGGTGATGGCGGCATGGCTGTCGTCGGCCAGCTCCACCTCCACACGTTGCCCGCGCCACATCGACACGCAGCAGTTGCGTGCAATGCGCATCAGGTAGGCGTCGGTGAGCGTGGCCTTGTTGCGCACGTTCCACGCCCTGATGCACGTTTCCTGCACCACCTCTTCGGCTTCGGTGTCGGATCCGAAAAACTCGCGGCCCATCTGCATCAGTCGGGGGCGCATCCGTTCCACCATTTCCTTATATGCTTGTTCTGTCATCATGCTGTTTCAGTTGTTTGGGTTTTCTGCTCCTTTAACGCTAAAGTCGCCCAAGGCTCACCCTTAAAAGATGTTAAAGGCTTCCCGCTGCTGGGCATTGCGGCTCGTTCTTGGGCATCGTGGCTCGTTCTCGGGTCGTGGAATGTCATTGGTTCGTGGCGTCTACAAACTTGATCCATCCGTCGTCGTCGACCGAGGCCAGACAGTCGGAGAACACCCACGCGTGCCGATACTGCGGCGCGATGGCCTGCTCGCCCGTCAGCATGTTGATGTAGCCCCGGCGGTCGCCCATGCTGTAGCACACCAGCGAGTCGTCGCCCAGGGGTTTCGCTATCCAGTGGATGCCCTTCACCGTCTTCCGCCCGTCGCGCGTCTCCACATAGCCGTCGATCTGGTAGGCCCTGCTGTAATAGGTGGCGTTGCGCGAGAGATACTGCGCGTCGTAGTGGGACGCCCCTCGGTTTCTATCACCCCAACCCACATTTCTCCGCTCTTTGGGAATGGTGCCGCCCCACGCAAAAACAAGGTATCGCCCCGCATGGCACCCGCCTCACAGCTGCGGTGCCATGCGGAGCGATGCGATGGCTTGTAGGCCAGAGGGCTATTCCTCGCTTCTTCCTTCGGGTTCCGCGATCAGTTGCAACCGCTTCACGTCGTCGTCGGTCAGCAGGATGTTGCCGCCCTTACGGTAATAGCTTAGCACCCTATTGGCCCCCTGTTCCTCCAGCACGCCATGCTTCTCGGCTTCCATATAGAATTTCACGGCCAATGGCATGTTGGTGTTCCCGTTCTCGTCGGGCTTCCAGTAGATGTCGCCCAGCATGCTATAAGCTATCGGTACTCGTTCGGCGATGGCGCAAAGCCTCATGGTGTCGATGGTCGATGGCCCCGGCTTGTCGGGAACGGCAAGCATCAGTTCGGCCAACGTGCAGCCCTGCTCGGCCGACGCGTTGAACAGATTTGTTGCTGAGATCGAGTCGCCCTGGTCGAAGGCTATTATGCCGAGAAGCGCATTGGCCTCCATACTGTCCGTAGCGCGCAGCGCCTGCACCACACTGTCGTTGTTCTCCTCGGTGCTCCATTTGTAGCGGTCCATGAGGAGGAACAACTGCTTGTACGCGTCGCCGTCGGGCAACCCGTGGATGTAATCGTCGACACGGATATTCGCGCCACGGCTCTTCGCCATGTTCACCATTGTCAGCATCGAGAAGAAATCGCGCTTCACCCCGACACCGTCGCGATAGCAGTCGGCCAACTTCAGGTAAGCCGAGGTGTCGCCCCAACGGGCGCGGTTGAGCAGCGCCGCCACCGAATCCTCTGGACAGGCGGCCACGGTCACCATGGCTTTCGCCGCCACGTCCTCCACCAACTGGCGCTCTGAGCAACTGGCGAGCAGCACGAACGCCGCCGCCCCTATCATCCAACTCTTCATCATTCTATCACCCTGCATCCGTGTCGGGCACAACTTCCATGTTTTTTTGTTATTATCTATTTCTACGATGTCATCTCTACGATGTCGCTCAGCGAACGCCCAGCCCATCCTCTTTCCCAGCCGCCTCGTTACCGTTGAGTCCCATCTTTACCCCCAAATCGGTCTAATAACCAATTAGGCTTTTATGCTATAGAGCGCTCAGCTACCCCCAATCTATCAGGGGGAATGGGAAAAATGGATGGCCTTTGCGGTTTACTCGTTCAGCATCTTCTTTGTTTTCTCAACGTCGGCCATCCTCTCGGCAGGTATAACACCGGCCTTGGCGAGCTCGTCGAAATCGTTTAACCCAACTTTGCCCCTTACAACAAATTTCAATGAATTTTCACGGGTTGC
>ERZ1026894.898-NODE-898-length-19519-cov-15.879470_pt1 | contig 19519 bp, 20 predicted proteins | sample MGYA00380177_ERZ1026894 | MGnify/ENA primary metagenome ERZ1026894 (study PRJEB33269, sample SAMEA4719813) | human gut metagenome | biome: human-associated habitat; feature: organic feature; material: feces | place: Cameroon | collected 2013-10 ... | reverse complement strand
AACCAGTAAACTTTCCTCATTCTTCTCTCAAACACTTTTTATATGTACTTTCGCATTGCGAAACATGGTCTTTCGTGCCTCGAAAGCTAAGCCATCGCAACTCGATAGATGTCTAACCGCAAGTCCACCCGACGTTTTTGTCCTTTCAAACGCTCAAATCTCCTCCTTTCGTCCTCTGGTTCGTCCGATTTTCCTGCACAACTTCTTAACCAAATATCCATACAATCCCATCGTCGTCCCCTGGGTCCCTGCGTGTCTTGCTCGCCATCATTCGAATCTCCAAAGCGGTTTTATGATGTTGGATGCCCGTGCGTTATCCGTCCTCTCGTGCGCCAACCGCCTACGGCGATGGCCTCTGGGGTCTAAGAAACACCGATCTCACCGATGCGCACGGATTCATCATCACGGATCGGTTGTTCTTTCTTTTCTTTTCTTTTGATGGTCCTCTGGGCCTACGGATCTTAAACGGATTTTCTGCGTATCAAGTAAGCCCCGTCATGTGGCATACTTCCATACATATTACTCTCCGCCTGCGAAAAATCCGTGTCGATCTGCCGCGCCGACGGCGCGATCTGTGTTATTGACAAGTAGTCCGCATGGCATCTGTGCTTATCTGAGAGATCCGTGGGAGAATAAATACATCCAGCCTGTTCTTTAGCGCATTGCGCGCTTACTTGTTGCCCACAGATCACGCTGATTTCCACAGATGCTGATTCACACCGCCTGCGAAAAATCTGTGTCTATCTGCCGCACCAGCGGTGCGATTTGCGGTTTGACCAATCATCCCGAATGGCATCTGTGTTGCTCTGTGCCCTCTGTGGGAGACCCCAATCATCCCGCATGGCCATTCTTCATTCCGCATCCGAAGGAAACGCTTAACATTCAACATCCCACATCCCACATTATTAATATTCTCCTTTGCAATATCCGTTACACCCCTGTTATTTTTATGGAAAGTCAAAAATAATTAAGAGGATTCAGCGTTTTATTAAAAAAATCTTATATCTTTGCATAGGATAGGCTGCACTCGGCCATTAGAGAACAAGTTCTCATGGCCCTCGTTGGCACTATCCGTAAACGAAACGATGCACAAGGCCACGGCCTTAAGCCATCGTCCGGGGGACTTTAGGGCAATCTCAGTGTAGGTAAGGCTTATTGTACCCTCTCGCCACTTCGTTCACATTAGACCTGTGTGAAGCTTCTGAAGGACAGTGCCTCCATGGACCCACTAATCGTGACATCCGTTTTCATGCAGCCGTGCCCACTCCGAGGTGCGGTGTCCCCCCACTATTCTCTCAACTAAAGGCAATGCTCAACCAAGATCAAGTGCAGTGGTTCCCCATGCGAGTAACCTATGGCCGCCAACTCTCCGTGAAGGCATTCCTCGACGATGAGGGAGTGGAGAATTTCCTACCCATGAGAACGCAAGTGAGCAAGCAAGGCCACCACATCGTGCGCAAGCGCGTGCCCGCCCTGTCAAACCTCATCTTCGTGCGCACCACCATGCGCCACCTCACCCACCTCAAGCAGACCCGCACCGACGCCGAGCCCCTCCGTTACATGGTGCGACGTGCGCTCCACCCCGACCAGGCCTCCGGCGAGGTCATCGTGGTGCCCGACCGCCAGATGGCCAATTTCCTATTGGTGGCCGCCGGACCCGAGGACGAGTTCACCTACCTCGAGCCCGCCGAGATGAATGGCCACGAGCAGGGACGCGTCAAGATCGTGTCGGGCCCCTTCCAAGGCGTCGAGGGCGTCGTCAAGCGCATCCACGGCAACAAGCAAGTGGTGGTGGAGCTCGAAGGGCTCGGTGGCGTCACCATCCATTTCGTACCCAAAAACTTCATGATGCGCAGCGAGTCGTAGCCCGCACCGCATCCACAACCACCCTGATAGCCCATGACACGCGACGAACGCTGGAACCAGATGTGGGACGCCGTGATGCTCTTCCTCAAGGAGAACAAGCGGCGCCCGTCCAAGTACAAGCCCGAGGAGCACGACCTCCGCAACTGGGTGAAATACAACGTCAAGCGCATGCGCAGTGGGCAGATGCCCGCCAACCGCCTCGAGCGCATGCAGCAACTGCTCGACGAGGGCGAGCGTCTGCGCCGCGTCAACCAGCACGTCTACACCCATCCCGAGACCCAGAGTCTCATCGACCCACCTAACACCTAAATACCTCATACCATGGCGTATCCTTACGATTACCTCATCGTGGGCTCCGGCCTCTTCGGTGCCACCTTCGCCCACTTCGCCCATAAACGAGGCGCCCGCTGCCTCGTCATCGACAAGCGTCCACACCTCGGCGGCAACGTCTATTGCCAGGATGTGGAGGGCATCCACGTCCACCAGTACGGCGCCCATATCTTCCACACCTCCAACAAGCGCGTGTGGGACTTCGTCAACAGCATCGTGCCCTTCAACCGATACACCAACTCGCCCGTGGCCAACTATCAGGGACGGCTCTACAACCTGCCGTTCAACATGAACACGTTCTACCAGATGTGGGGCGTGGTAACCCCCGAGCAGGCCGCTGCCAAGATCGAGGAGCAGCGCGCCGAGGCCCTGGCGAAGATGCGCGCCGAGGGAGCCACCGAGCCGCGCAACCTCGAGGAGCAGGCCCTCACGCTCATCGGCCGCGACATCTACGAGCGGCTCATCAAGGGCTACACCGAGAAGCAGTGGGGGCGCCAGTGCACCGAACTGCCCGCCTTCATCATCAAGCGACTGCCCGTGCGGTTGGTCTACGACAACAACTATTTCAACGACCTCTACCAGGGCATTCCTGTGGGAGGCTACAACCGCCTCATCGACGGACTGCTTGAGGGCGTCGACACCCGCACCAACACCGATTTCTTCGACGACCGCGCCCACTGGGAGCAGATGGCTCCGAAGATCGTCTACACTGGCCAGCTCGACGAGTTCTTCCAGTATCGTTACGGCCACCTCAACTTCCGCACCGTGCGCTTTGAGACCGAGGTGAAGCCGCAGCCCAACTACCAAGGCAACGCCGTGGTAAACTACACCGATGCCGCTGTGCCCTACACCCGCATCATCGAGCACAAGCACTTCGAGCAGTTTGGCCAGCAGGTCTACGACAACCCCCACACCGTCATCAGCCGCGAGTACAGCACCGAGTGGCAGCCCGGCATGGAGCCCTACTATCCTGTAAACGACGAGACCAACAACACCCTGGCCGACCGCTACCGCGCCTTGGCCGCCACCCTCTCACCCTCCGTCATCTTCGGTGGCCGCCTCGCTGAATACAAATACTACGACATGGCCCCCATCATCGAAAAGGTCATGGGGATGTGGGAGTAAGCGTTAATTTTATCAAGTAACCCCAAATCATTTATAAGTTTTGACAGCAACCCACGACACCAAGCGCATCGCAAAAAACACGTTATTTATGTACATCCGTATGTTTGTGATGATGCTGGTGAGCCTTTATACGAGCCGTGTCATTCTGAACGTGCTGGGTGTGGAGGACTATGGAACCTACAATGTTGTGGGTGGCGTGGTCAGCATGTTCACGTTGTTGACCGCATCCATGTCGGCCTCCATCAGTCGTTACCTCACCTTCTCCTTGGGCAAGGGTGATTACGAGACGTTGCGGCGAGTGTTCAGCGTGTCGGTTGAGGTGCAGATAGCCATGGCCGTGGTGATCGTCTTGGCCGTTGAGGCTGTGGGCGTGTGGTTTCTCAATACCCAGATGAAGATACCGCCCGAGCGTATGGTGGCAGCCAACTGGGTGATGCAGTGCTCGCTCATCTCGTTTGTCGTAGGTTTGCTGATGGTGCCCTACAACGCGTCGATCATCTCGCATGAGCGGATGAACATCTATGCGTATATCAGCATTTGGGATGCCGTCATGAAGTTGGTTATTGTCTATGCCCTATACGTTTCGCCCTTCGATAAGTTGAAGTCGTACGCCGTGTTGCTGCTCATCGTGTCAACCCTAACCACGGTTATCTATTGGGTTTATTGCTTGCGCAACTTTGAGGAGTGTCGTTTTCAGATCGTTAAGGACAAACGACTGGTGAAAGAAATGGCGAGCTTCGCAGGTTGGGGCATGTTGGGCGATGGCGCATGGATGCTCAACACGCAGGGTGTTAATATCCTCATGAACATCTTTTTCGGTGTGGTGCTCAATGCCGCTCGAGGCGTCGCAACAACGGTCGATAATGTGGTGCAGGGCTTTGTGCGCAACTTCATGGTGGCGCTCAACCCACAGATTACCAAGAGTTATGCCTCTGGCGATTATGAGTATATGCACCGCCTCATCTTCATGGGCTCGAAATACTCCTATTTCCTCATGCTGTTCTTCTTCGTTCCTATCAGCTTGGAAACACGCACCATCCTCACCCTATGGCTTAAGATTGTGCCCGATTATGCAGTTGTCTTCACCCAGTTGACGCTCATGTCCACCATGTGCATGATGCTGGGCAATACGCTTGTAACGGCCATTCAGGCAACGGGTCAAATTCGCAAATATTCGATAGTCATGGGCTTAATGGCACTGTCAAATTTCCCATTGACATGGATCGCTTTTGCTTTGGACGCTTCGCCTGTATGGGCTTACATCATCTATTTGGCCATCTTTTTCTGCATGATATTTGTTAGGTTACACATGGCGAAGGAAAAGGTGCGCCTATCGGCGTGGGATTACACAAGCAACGTGTTGCTAAAAGCTTTGTGGGTGACTGTTATTGCTCTTGTTGTACCTGTTGCCATTTGTTTATTCCAGCCCGATTCCATTCTTCGCTTGGTTGAGGTGTGCGGTGTAAGCGTCGTGTGTTCGTTGGTTGCCATTTATATGGCAGGAATGAATGAATTTGAGCGAAATTATGTAAAGGGCATTGTTTCCAAAAGATTCCCTGGATTAGCTAAATATTATAGATGAGTATTACTGTCGAAAACACCTCGGTAAGTTGTGGACATAATGCCCAAGTGTCTATAGGGAAAGCCCTTGGCATTATTTTGATGGTCATGGGCCATGCTGGTTGCCCGGAATATTTGCACGATTTTATCTATCTGTTCCACATGCCCTTGTTCTTTTTCCTTTCTGCTTATTTCTTCCGAGATGCCAAGGTGGTGGATAGCGGAAGGCAATATGTGGTGCGAAAGTTTAAAAACCTGTATTGGCCCTACATCAAGTGGAGCATCATCTTTTTGTTGTTCCATAATCTGTTCTGTCGAATAGGCTTTTACGATAACAACCTGTCGTGGCAGGAGCTGTTGGTCAATGTGAAATGTTCTGTTCGAGGAATGTGGCAGGGAGAGCGCATGCTGGGTGCCTATTGGTTTTTGATAAGCTTGTTTTGGGAGAGTTTGTTGTTTGGACTCATTATTTGGGTAAAGCACAAAACGAAGTTTCGCTACTTCGATTTAATTGTAGTAGTCCTTCTGTTTTTGGTGGGCTATTATGCGCCGATAGACCTTTTGGTTAATCGGGAAATGGTCATATTACCTATCTTTTATTTAGGCTATTGGGCAGGAACCCATAAAATGGATTTCTCAATCAGTAGATCTCATTTGTTGATAGCGTTATTGGTATGTCTGTCTTTGTTGTGCTATTTCGCAACTTTCATGAAAGTTGTTGTAGCTCAAGGTAAGTTCAGTAATCCAATACTCTTCATTATAGGATCTATGGTAGGAATTTACCTTATTATTATATTAAGCGGCCTGATCAAGTCGTTGCGAGTTGGCAGGTGGCTCAACATTGTGGGGGGTACAATGAGTATTCTTACGTTCCACTTCTTGTTTTTCAAGCTATTAACGTTGTTGCTCGTAGGGGTGGGAGTTTTTTTCCCAAGAAACTTGTCCGAATGGCCTGTCCCCAACGGCCATGGATATAACAATCTTTGGTGGCTTTACACCTTGGTGGGCGTATTGGGCCCCATTGCTTGTCGAGAGTTAATGAAGAGAATTTCAATAAAAAGCATTTATAGATGATGCCATTTCTTTCAATCATAATACCCGTTTATAATGGTTCGCTTTATTTAAGGGAAACCATCGAAAGTGTGCTTTGCCAGCCCTGTAACGATTTTGAATTGTTGCTGATGGATGACGGAAGTACGGATGGCTCCCTTGAGATATGCCAATCCTACGAGGACGACCGAGTCAAGGTGTTTTCTCATGCCAACTGTGGGGTGTCGTTGACGAGGAATGAAGGCATGGAACGATCCGGTGGACAATGGATCTTTTTTTGCGACCAAGATGACGCCATGCGTAAGGACTTCTATACCGCAGAGCGTAAGGCGCAGATGCAAGAGCTTGTGCAACGTGGAGTGCAACTGGTTGTTGCTGGCGGTTGGGAATGTGATGCCCAGTTGCGCTATGGAACTTGTCGGTTTATAGAAAAGGAAACTAAGTGCTCCGGCATTTATGAAGGCCGAAACGATGCGTTGTCTTGGGACCACATGCTTACTTTCAACATGTGCCTTTATGCTCGTTCGCTCTTCTTTAACGCCGATGGAAGCGCTACGCCCGTGCGGTTCTTCGCTCTTGCCAAAGATGTGGAAACCACACTCCGCCACATGGCGTTGTATGCCGCGCGCAAGATACTTTTCTCTTTCGAGTACGCTTTCTGTCTGCGCCGATGCAATGAGGAGAGCGTCAGCTCTACTTGGAATTGGATGAAGGTGTATCCTGTGGTGTTTGATGCTTATGCTCGCCTTGTCAATTGGCACCGCACCTTCTATCCAGAAGATAGGCAGGCCATTGAAGGCGCTGAAAAGGCTATGCTTCGCCGCATGTCATTTACGGTAGACGAGGTGGAAAGAAACCAATGGAATTTGGCTGAGGTCAGACAGCTGATAAACGATTACGTCGGTGAGTCTGCACCCTGGGCACATCTGTTGTATAAATATTCAGACGATGGACAACTTCTACGGAGATTGTTGTCTGAGCCAGAAAAAGTTGCGGCATGTTATCATGTTTCCTGTTTAAAAAAGGCTGCTATATTCTGTCGAAAGGCTCTAAGGGTTATCCCCCCCCCGAGGAGGTCAAAAAGCTGAAATTATTCGTGGTAGGTTGTTGTGGAAAAAAGTATGCGCTTTGGAAGAATGAACAGTGTTTTAGTTTGTTCCAGGCCAAACACTTTTTAGCTATTGGTCTATTTGCTTTCCATGTTCCAAGTTTAGTTATGTTAGGTAAGACAAGGACGAATCGTATTAAGGATTTGGTAATTGTGGTATAAGAAGATAATTTACGTAATTATGCTTACGATGGTATGGTAGATGCTTTTCTATAGCTTTTCTCTCTAATATTTATTATATTTTTTTGTAGTTATGATTAAAGATATTGCTTATAATATTCTTGGTGATAATTATTCCAAGATGGCTGTACATTGGAATCAGTTTAAAACACTAACGTATTCGCATATTCATCCCTTCAAGTATGACAAAGAACGTTACGAAGGTACCTTTCTTATGAATAATAGCCAGATTAGAACAATATCAACAAATCCTGTTGATCGAGTTGTTTATATTTTTTGGACTGGTCATAACGAAATATCTCCCAATAGGATGAAGGGAATAAAATCTTTGGAGAATGTTGCGCAAGTTGAAGTGAAGTTAATCAGTCCAGACAACCTTAAGGATTATTTGGTTGACGAGGATCCTCTTCCTGAGGCATATCAATATTTGTCGTATGTGCATAAGTCAGATTATTTAAGATCGTATTTTATGTTTCATCATGGAGGTGGTTATGCTGATATTAAAACTTTTGACCATTCATGGATAAGTGCTTTTGATTTACTGGATGATTCTAAGGATGCTCAAATGGTTGGATATCCAGAAGTGGGCTTTTGGGGGGTTGCAAACCATGGGATAGTAAATGGAAACTTGAAAAAAGATTTGTATTATTATTGGCGTTATTTAATTGGAAACTGTGCTTTTATTTTCAGACCACATTCTGCTATTGCTGATGAGTGGCATGCGGAGGCAAAAAGAAGACTGGAAGCTTTAACACCAATTTTGCGAAATCATCCCGCCACAGACCCTTTCGGTACAAACTCTGATTATCCTGTTGTTTGGGCAAGTTTGATGGGAGAGTTATTGCATCCTTTGTGCTTAAAATACCATGAAACCATCTTAAAAGACAAGAATTTACTTCCATGTTTTCAAGAGAATTGGCGATAGAGCATATTATTAAGCGGATATGGCGTGAGCTGTCTAATATTTTTATGTTGCTTTTTAGACAAGCTTTAGTTATTAACGCTTATGTAGACACAAAATCCTGGGTAGGTATCTCTTCAAGGAATTGGGGAGATGACTTGAACTATTACTTTTTGAAGATTATTAGTAACCGGCCAGTGGTAATATATCAGAGTTTTTGGTTTGCTCGAAAGTTAAAGCTGAAAAACTATCTCTGTATTGGCACTTTGCTGGACGCGGTGAATTATTCGAATCGCTCAACGGTGGTTTGGGGAACAGGAGTGTCGGGGCAGGATCGCAACTTTGTACTCCCACAAAAGATTTGTTCTGTGCGTGGCCGTAAGACCTATGAGTTTTTGAAAAACAGAGGCATTGAGTGCCCTTCTGTTTTTGGTGACCCAGCTTTGCTGCTTCCTCGATTTTATACGCCTAAACGGATGGAGAAGCGATATAAGTTGGGTATCATTCCTCATGTCATTGACTGGGATTATGACGTGATGCAGAAAATCAGAAAGGAGCGCAACGATATTTTGGTGATCGATTTGGCCCATTATGACAAATGGACCGAAGTCATTGATAAGATATGTAGTTGCGATGCGATCGCTTCAAGTTCTCTTCATGGCTTGATCGTTTCTGATGCTTACAATGTGCCCAATTGCTGGATTACCTTGTCTGGTAAAATTAGCGGAGGACTGTTTAAGTTCTTCGATTATTTCTCTTCGGTGGGACGCGAGGAGGCAAGTCCTATAAAGGTTGAGCGTGTGTCCGATTTGCAGACCATCGAGAACAAAATGGACTCATGGAAGCCCATAACGATCGATACGGACCAAATCTTAAACAGTTGTCCTTTTTATAGAACTTAATCATGACGCCTTATATTTCTGTTATTATACCTGTTTACAACGCTGAGGCAACGCTGAAAAAGTGTGTCGATTCTGTTCTGGGGCAGCAGTTTGCTAATTTCGAAGTGATCTTGGTGGACGATGGCAGCAAGGACGGATCGTTTCAGATTTGCGAAGAATTCGCAAGGAAGGATAGCCGGGTTGCGGTTATCCATAAGGAAAATGGAGGCGTTAGCTCTGCTCGCAATCGTGGATTGGAGATAGCCAAAGGAAAATGGGTGACATTTGTCGATTCTGACGATTATCTGGGGAATGAGTTCTTTCCAACTGAAGAGATGAAGGCTGACATTCTTTTCGGTTATTACGTTAACATGAACTCGTCCCTTCAATATGTGGGGACTTCGTCAGAAGTAAAACGTGGAGTTTCTTTAGGTGATGTTGTAGCTCGTTATGGAAACGATACGATTCTAAGAGGCCCATGTGCAAAATGGTTTCGGCGTGATCTTATCGGCAATATCCGCTTCCCAGAAGATATGAAGGTGGGAGAGGACACATGCTTTGTGTGGCAGTATCTTTCGCGTTGTCAAACCTATGCGGTCTTACCGCAAAGTACCTATTATGTCCGGCTGTCCGTAATGACGTCAGAGCAGAAATATGGAATGAAGGTCGACTATGCGGTTCAATCATTAACCCGATTAAAGGCTGCGTTCGAGCTCATGGCTGCCCACTTGGGCGTAAAGCGCACCTTGTTCTTCTCATTTATCGGCTATTTTAAATTGGTGTCGTCCGATGAATGGAAACAGAATCGGTCCTTATGGTATGGCAACCATAGCATTAAGGATTTCTATCGCTATGTGTGGCCCGACCTGAGCGTAAAGCAGAAAGTGCGGCTCGTGATGGCCTTCCTTTTAAGAAAGTAGTGTCGATACGAAAAACATTAACTAAGATTAAAACATGCCAGCAATATCTATCATAGTTCCCATTTACAACATGGAGCATTTGATGCGTCGCTGCATCGATTCCTTGTTGGCCCAAACCTTCACCGATTATGAGTTGTTGCTCATCGATGATGGTTCCAAGGATGGTTCTTGGAGCATCTGTCAGGAATATGCGCGCAAAGATGCGCGCATTGGTATTTATCATAAGGAGAATGGTGGTTTGAGTGATGCCCGCAATTATGGCTTGAGCAAGGCCATAGGCAAATACACGATCTTCGCAGATCCTGATGATTGGGTAAGCCCAGATGGTCTCGATCGCCTCTATGCCACGGCTGAGCGTGAACAGGCCGACATGACGATTTGCGACCTCTATCGTGAGGATGAGTACAGTCGTCATTATGTAAGTCAGCGTCCACAATCGCTACAAGCGGAAGATGTGCTTAAGGAATTGTTTGCCAACATACAGGGGTTTACCGTAAACAAGTTGATCCGACGCGATGTGTACACACGGTTTGGCATCAGTTACCCCAAGGGCATTTACGGATGCGAGGACCAATACACCATGGCTGCGATTCTCCTGCACGACATTAAGATTGCCTACGAACCCGTGGCGTTTTACCATTACATGTATAATAGTGCGTCGCTAACCCGGCACTATGATGAGCGCACTTATGAGATGGATGTGCATGTGCTCGAGATGTTCCGAACGTTGTTGGAAGGAAACGCTGCGCAACCTATTGCGGTTAGAAGCAAGGAGGATGCTGTGTTTGCTCGTGCCTTTTGGAATGGGCGTGACTATTATTCGTCAGTGGCTTTCAAGCAACGCTTTGCGTCATATCAAGATCGAGTAAGTTCTCTGAACGAGATAACAGTTGTTAAGGTATGTATGACTGCAGCCTGCCGTGGTTGGTATCAACCCGCCATCAGGATGGTGTTCTTCCTGTTTTGCGTTAAGCGACTAATTAAACGTGTGAAGAGCCATATTTCTTAATTAATTATTAGATAACATTGAAACAATACCGTTAGAAATTTCGGCGTTGTGACGAATACGGAAAGATTATGATACCTAAGATAATTCATTATTGTTGGTTTGGCGGAAAACCGTTGCCCAAGAGTGCAGAGAAATGTATCGCTTCGTGGCGAAAGTTTCTGCCCGACTATGAGATAAAGGAGTGGAACGAGCAGAATTTTGATGTCAATATCATTCCCTATACCGCGGAAGCTTATCAAGCACGCAAGTTTGCTTATGTGAGCGACTATGCCCGTTTTTGGGTGCTTTACCGCTATGGTGGTTTGTATTTTGATGTAGATGTGGAGATCATTAAACCCATAGATGACATTGTTGCGCGCGGCCCGTTTATGGGATGCGAGACGGAAAGCGTCAGCGAGGCTGAGCCGAATTCTCTTGGGGTGGCTCCTGGTCTTGGCCTTGCAGTAGATCCCGGCAATGGTTTGATTAAAGAATTGCTCGATTGTTATGAGCAGATGGGCTTTGAGTCGGAAAACCAAAACCGTGCTGCGGGAATTTATAAGACGGTGGTTTCCTATACCACCGATCTTTTAGTGAGCCATGGGTTACAGAACACGCCCGAGATTCAGCTTGTTGATGGCATTTACATCTATCCCAAGGAGTATTTCAACCCATTGGAGCATATCAATCAGCTTCATATTACTGAAAATACACGTTCCATCCATTGGTATGATGGCACGTGGCAGCCGAAACGTTATCGGGCGTTTAGACGTGTGGTGCGTCTGCTGGGCCCCAAGGTGTACTCCACTTTTCTTGCTTTTAGAAAACTGATTTCTAAATAATCGTTCATGATAGTTTATATAATTTTGGCGGCATTTGCTGGATTGTTCGCTTGGGCAGAAAGTGGACAACACAAAAAGTGGGACATACGTATGTTCTATGCCGTTTTGCTGATATTCCTTTTTGTTGTGGGACTCAGATATTGGCATGGCGATTATGGAACCTATGAAATGGGTTATGAAGAGAACATAGACGTAGGTGGCGATGCTGGCTATTTTTGGCTGCAGAAAGTATTCCATAAAATGGGCTTTAGTTTTCAGGCATTTGTGTTTCTGCTCACGCTTGTTAGTGTTATCGCTTTTAAGCAAACTTTCCGTCTGGGTCCTTGGCCACTGTTTGGCATGGTCATGATTTTGGGAAAGATATTCACCCTCTATGCCATGTCGGGTATCCGGCAATATATGGCCATGGCCATTTGTTGGTGGGCGTTAAGCAAATTACTGCTCAAACAACGTACCGTGACCTTTGTCGTTATGGTATTGCTCGCTTACACGTTGCATGGTAGCGCTATCGTTTTTTTACCTATTCTTGCCTTTCGAAATGTAACGTTTACCTATAAAAAGGCCATATTCCTTTTGTTATTGGCAATCGTAGTGGGCGCATATTCCATGGCGTTCTTTGCGAGTGCATCGAAAGCCAGTGATTTTGTTAATGACCGTTTTGGAGAATATGTAAATGTAGAAGGCATGTCAATGAATATGATGAATTATCTGGAGAACTTTGTGTTCCTGATAATGGCTGTTTGGGTTCGTAAACGTGCCATAGTGAAGGTGCCATACTACGACTTCTTCCTTTTTATGTTTGTGGCTTATTGCGGTTTCTTAATAGTAGGTAGTGAGGTGGGTATTGTGAAACGACTGCGCGATTATTATGCCATTGCTTACGCTTTCTTGGTTCCGGCGTTTATTTATGCCTTTAGAAGTATTAGAATGCAGCGGCTTTGCAAGGGAGTTATGGTTGCTTATTTCATATTTCTGATGTTCCGTTCTCTTGCTGTTTATGATAGTGGTATCCCCGAGGGATCTTATGGACGTATGATCCCCTACCATAGCATTTTCCAAAAAGAAAACTAATTGAACATGAAACTTCTGATCGTAGTTTCCCACCTTCGTCGTGGTGGCCTTGTGGAGGTGGTGTATAACCTGTGTCAAAGGCTGGTGAACGAAAAGGGCATCCAACTTACTGTGTTGTCGCTGAGGAAGGAACCAGCAGATAGCAGGATTGAAATGTTCCGAGCGCTTGGCATTGAAGTGTTGAATCTCAACAATTCCTATTTTGCATGCGAGGTACGTTCGTCATTAGTAAGGGCGCAGGTTCAGCTGATAGTTAATCATTATCAAATTGACGTAGTTCATTGTCACGGTTACCATCCTGCGCTTGTTTGTGCAGGTCTTGTAGGCGTGAAGAAGATGACAACGCTGCACGATCTGGCCACCGAGGATTTCATCAATGCCTTTGGCCCTTTCTTGGGGCGATACATGCTCAAGCGGTATTTCTATGCGTTGGCTGGCTTTGATCAGAATGTGGCGGTTTCAGAAAGTGGAGCAGAGTTGTATCGCCAATTTTTGAATAACGTCGACTACGTGAACAACGGTATTGATACGGAGAAGTTTGGCTTGTTGGCAGATTCAGAGCGAGCTGTAAAACGGAAGCATTTGCATCTGCCTGAGGATATGACCTTGTTTGTTACATCGGGACGAGTGGAGCGTGAAAAGCGCTGTGAGGAATTGGTGGAATTCTTTGCCAAAAAGGTTCAAAACAAACAGGTGGGATTGCTTGTCCTGGGTGACGGCTCTCGGTTGGAGAGTTGCCGACAGATCGCGAAGAATTGCCCGAACATTATCTTTACAGGGCGCATCTTCAATGTAGCAGACTACCTTCAATGTGCTGATTATTATGTCAGTTACTCAAAAAGCGAGGGCATGAGCATGGCTGTTTGCGAGGCGATAGCTTGTGGATTGTATCCTGTTTTGTCAGAAATACCTTCACACCAAGATGTGGCTAAACCCATAGGTGGCCTGTTGTTCAAAAGGATTGAGGAGGTAGATGTTAACGCCATCCTTTCAAAAAGAATTGATAAGAACGAATTGCATGACTATATTGATGCCCATTTCTCAATGGTTTCAATGACGCATGGCTACATGAACATATACAGAAAATTATGTGCAGAATAACCGTCTTTACTCCTACGTATAACAGAGCGTATGCTTTGCCCCATTTGTATGAGACGTTGCAGGCGCAGACTTTCCGCGATTTTGAATGGCTCATTGTTGATGATGGAAGTAGTGATAATACCGAGAATCTGATTCAAGGTTGGATAAATGACGCTCGTTTACCCATTAGACACATTAAAACTCCGAATGGGGGCAAACATAGGGCTATCAATAAGGGATTGGCGTTAGCCAAGGGCGAATTGTTTTTCATTGTGGATAGCGACGACTGGTTGCCTGTTGACAGTCTGTATTGGATAGATTTATATTACAGTCAAATCTGTAGTTGTGAAGAATACGCCGGTGTTGCAGGTTCTAAGTGCTATCCTAATGGTACTAAGGTCGGAGGTGATGTGACGTATGACGTGCTTGACACGGACAATGTTAGTTATAGGGAGGTTCATAAAATAAAAGGTGATATGGCTGAAGTTTGGCGCACGCATGTACTGAGGCAATATCTATTTCCGGAATTTGAAGGTGAGAATTTTCTAACAGAGGCTCTTGTTTGGAACAAAATAGCTTTGAAATACAAACTACGTTATTTCAACAAGGAAATCTATACATGTGAGTATCTTCCCGATGGCTTGACAAATAATATTAGAATCCACCATCGCAATTCTCCTCGGGGTACCATGCTCTTTTATTCAGAACTGACAAAAGATAATCGCTTTAGTTGGGTGAGCCGAATGAAGGCAGCAGCTAATTATTGGCGATACACCATGACGTATAAGGGCAGAAGAAATCATATGCCATTGTGGGCGTTTCTCTTGTTACCATTAGGCTTTATAGCATATAGGCACGATTTGAGAAAGGAAAGAAAATGAGCGAGATTGTTATCGTCTGCTCAAGCCAAGGTGTCAAATTGTAACAAAAGACTTAAAATAAGTTATTTCACATGATTATTCTGTCATTTGCACTGCTGCTTTTTGCTTTTTTTATAAAAGCCGAGAAGAGTTGCAATGTTTTGATAAAAGAGAAGGCTGATTTGCTCAAAGCTTTGTTTCCATTTGTGATTATCTTGGGGCACGTTTCTTTTAAGTATCCTGACTCTATGATAAGAGACATGCGATTTGCTGGGCCTTATGTTGTGGGGATCTTCTTTTTCCTCAGTGGTTATGGTCTTGAGTGCAAGCGTCTGGGGGGGGTAGCTCGCCGTCTTAAAAGGTTGTTTCAACCACTTGTGTTGCCTTTGGTAGTATACCTGCTACTGAAAGGCGGGCTATCTGATAGTGTGCATGATGAGATGGTTAATAGCTTGAAATCTTTGACGTTGTTACTGCCTTACACGTGGTTTGTTACAGTTATTGCATTGTTTTATGTGGTGTACAGTGTGTTCCGAAATAGATTTGCCAGCAATAGAGAATTTGACGCATTTCTTATAATCGTAACGATAGTTCTGTTTGTCGTGCTTTTTGTTCTTCAGGTTGACGGAACGATGTATGTGAGTAACATGGCTTTCGCAATGGGCGTGATGTATAAGCAAAAAGAGCAGTGGATACTTTCTAAAATCAAGATGTGGGGATGGATTACATGTGTCGTTGTAGTGCTGGTGTGCGCTTTTGCTTATGTGCAAGGCACCCCGCCATTTCACGGATTCGCTATGCTTGCTGTTCCATTGTATGTGGCCGGTTTTATGTTGTTATATGCAAGGGTGGGTATGTGTGACAATAGACTAATACGTTTCTTCAAGGGCATTAGTTATGAGGTCTACCTATGGCAGAGCATCCCGATGCTCGTTGTTACGAGCCTTAAGATTAATAATGTTTGGCTTTATGCAGGATTGGTTATTCTGCTTTCGATGTTGATGGCTATAGCCTCCAAAAGGCTCACGAATAAGATATTCTGTATGCATCCGTAAATTTTGTGACATGAAATATCATTATGAAAAGTCTGTAAACGTAACCGTTCCCATTCCCGAGAACTATCATGACTGCATCATTTTGCTGCAAAGTGACTATTATCGTTCTCATGGCTGCAAGGCAGGTGTTTGGCGCATGTATTTGTATGCGTTGCGCGAACCCTCGTTTATGTTTCTTTTTTGGCATAGGCTTTCATCGGTGAAAGGCTGGCTATGGTTGTATGCCAAGTGGAGACATCGTCGGTTGATGTTTAAGTATGGGCTGATGATTGCTTCGTCAACAAAGATAGGATATGGCTTCTTCATCGGACATCCGCAGGGTGTAGTCATTAACCATACGGCAGTGATTGGGAACAATGTGAACATCAGTCAGTTCCTTACCATTGGTTCCAATGAGACTCGTGCGGCCGTCATTGGCGATAATGTTTATGTCGGTCCACAAGTTTGCCTGATTGAGAATGTGCATATTGGAAGTAATGCGACCATTGGTGCTGGCTCTATCGTTACGAAGGATGTAAAAGCTGATTCCGTTGTTGCTGGCAATCCTGCTCGGGAAATTAATGCCAAAGTATGGCCTGGCAAGTACATTAATAATAGATACCCATTGCCGAAAGAATGCCAATTTGAGCGTAAATAATAATTTGGATGTTAGAGAAAGAGAATAATATGGATAAGGGGCTGCGGTTTAGCGTGGCCATGTTCATTAGTTTTTCTAAAAATATTTACTTATGATAAGTAGCATTGAGTTAGAAGCATTTGGGCCTATAAGGCATTTTGCTTTTGATGGATTGCAAAATATCAACTTGGTGATTGGCAGAAACGGTTCGGGTAAGACCTTTTTGCTTAAGGCTCTTTATGCTGCTCTGAAAAGCGTGGAGCAGCATCAGAGGGGCAAAGAACCGCGTTCGATCAAGCAGTTGCTCGCTGAGGCCTTGTATTGGACGTTTCAGGGGCGTGAGCTGGGAAACTTGGTGAGAAAAGGGGAGGCGACTCTGTCTTTTGCCATGCAGTCGGCGCAAGGCGAGCGATTGGCGTATTCCTTCGGCTCGAAGACGGTTTCAACCATTCAAAACCTGGAGTCGTCGTTCCTACCGACCGATGTGAATAGTGTGTTTATCCCAGCTAAGGAGATTCTCTCTATCCAAGATGTTATTCTGCGTTCGTATGAGGTGGACAAGGCTTTCGGCTTTGATAAGACATACGTGGATTTGGCCAAGGCACTGAGCAAGACGTCGAAAGGTCGCAACTTCAAGGAGTTCTCGGATGCGAGAAAAACGTTGACCGACGCTATTGGAGGGCGTTTGGAGTATGATGATAACCTCAAGGAGTGGGTGTTTCGCGATGCAGAAAGACGCATTATAGAGATTAGCCTTACTTCAGAGGGCATTAAGCGACTTTCCATATTGGACCTGTTGTTGGGCAACCATTACCTGACACGTGAGTCGGTCGTTATTATCGATGAGGCGGAAGCCAACCTTCATCCCGCTTTGGTTTGTCAGTTTATGGAGATTCTCGTGAAGTTGGCAAAGGCGGGATTACAGATCTTCTTGTCGTCGCATTCTTATTTTGTCATTAAGAGCCTCTATGTGTTGGCCCACCAACATCGGGTGTCTATTCCCGTTTTGTCGTTTGGGGAGACGGAGGTCTCTGTAGGCGATTTGTTGCAAGGCATGCCCGATAATCCAATAGTGGAGGAGTCGATCAATATTTACAAACAAGAAATCATGCTCTGATATGCTGACGTTTACCGAATCGAAGATGACATTCTCGTTTCCTGAGGATGATGTTTATCGTATTGAGAAGTCGGATCTGTTGTCGAAGGTTCACCTCAAGGCTACGGAGTGTGTGGTGTGGAGAAACGGCAGGTTGGTATTTGTGGAAGCCAAATGCTCGTCACCTCGGCCGCAAAGACGCGAGGAATTCGATCAGTTTATTTCAGATATAACAGAAAAGTTTGTTCATTCAATCACTTTCTACAATGCTGTGATGTTGAGACACGAGGAAGAATTGTTGCCTAAGAATATCAAGAAAGTTGATTTGCGCAAGGCCGATTATTCATTTGTGTTGGTGATTCATGGCCATCAGCTATCGTGGCTTCCACCCTTGATGGATGCGTTGAAGTCTAAAATGTGTGACGCGCTTCGATTATGGAGCATTGCTGATGTAAATGTAAAAGTGATAAACGACGAACTGGCTTTGGACAGAAAGTTGATCGTTGAGAGTCAGACGTAGCGTAAATAATAATTTGGATGTTAGAGAAAGATAATAATATGGATAAGGGACTGCGGTTTAGCGTGGCCATGTCGATCTATAAGAATGACGACCCGGGGTATTTGAGGACCGCCATTCGTAGCACGTATGAACAGACGTTGCCGCCGACGGAGGTGGTGATGGTGGGCGACGGTCCGTTGCCCGAGGCGTTGCTGGCGGTGGTGCGCGAGCTGGAAAGCTCATACCCCTCGTTGCGGTTCCTGCCACAGGAGGTGAACCGTGGGTTGGGTGAGGCGCTGCGCATCGCATGCGAGAACTGCCAGTACGACTATATCGCACGTATGGACTCGGACGACATTTGCATGCCCGACCGCTTTGAGAAGCAGATGCGTGTGTTTGCCGATATTGAGTGTGTTTCATATGCCTTTGTTCATGGCTTTAAGTGGATATGTTACCAATGTTGAGTCTTTCAATTTGGCTAAGCGTGCCAAGATGCTAATACCCTTTTTCGTTTTTGGAGTTGCATGGACCGCTTTCGTTCAGTTACCAATTGGGGATTTTTTTACTTCGGAGGCGAAATGTGGATATTGGTATCTATATGTGTTGTTTGTGTTTTTCATCTTCCTGTCATTGATAAGGGCTATGAAGCGAAATCTCTATATAGGCATGGGTCTTGTGCAAATCGGGCTGATGGGATTGCATTTTATATTTCATCAAACGGTTACCGGTACTACACTTAGCACAGACCACATGTTTCAGCTATGGCCTTTTTTCTGCTTGGGAATTATCCTTCGGCGAGGACTGTTAGATAAGGTTTACCACCAAAAATTAAAAGTGTTGTCCGTATGCTTGTTGAGTATTATTGCGATTCGGGGGGGGCAATTGCACTTTCAGTTAACAGACACATTGTTGATCTATACGAATGATCTTATGTCGTTCTTTATTGTGCCATTGCTGTTTGTTGTGTTTCACGAAGCAGAGGTTCGATTCAAAGGAACAACGAATCCTGTTAAGAAGACTGCTAAATCTTTGGGGCATTACATAGGAATAAACACCTTGCAGATTTATGTACTGCAATATTTTGCTATCAATTTGGTAGAAAAACTCGTTTGTGATGTGCTCAAAGTAGACCTTTCTTCTTATGAACTTTTATTAAGTCCCGTTTTAGCAGTTATTATATGCTTGCTTTGTGTTCTTGTAACTGAAGTGTTATATAAGGTGAAGTTGGGATTTGTGTTTGGAAGATAATCTATTTGCACTTATGTCTAACGATATAATAAGATGTGCTTGTAGCGTAAACAATAATTTGGGATGTTAGAGAGCTGCGGTTTGCGTGGGCATGTTCATTAGATTCTCTAAAGATATATTTACTTATGATACGAAGCATTGAGTTAGAAGCATTCGGGCCTATAGGGCATTTTGCTTTTGATGGATTACAAAATATCAACTTGGTGATTGGCAGAAACGGTTCGGGTAAGACCTTTTTGCTTA
>ERZ1026894.897-NODE-897-length-19521-cov-17.484075_pt1 | contig 19521 bp, 17 predicted proteins | sample MGYA00380177_ERZ1026894 | MGnify/ENA primary metagenome ERZ1026894 (study PRJEB33269, sample SAMEA4719813) | human gut metagenome | biome: human-associated habitat; feature: organic feature; material: feces | place: Cameroon | collected 2013-10 ... | reverse complement strand
CATGAGCAAAAGGAAAGCCTCGCAGAGGCAATTTTGCGAATGTAGCTCTGAACAGTTTGATAGTGGTATTTATAAATAATTACAACCAAGTATAAATAACAATGGAGGATTAACATCATGGATTTTACATTATCCAAAGAGCATGAGATGGCGAGACAGCTGTTCAAAGAGTTCGCCGAGAACGAAGTAAAACCTCTTGCACAGGAAGTTGACGAGACCGAAACCTTCCCCAGAGAGACCGTTGAGAAGATGGCTAAGTACGGCTTCATGGGAATTCCCGTTCCCAAGGAGTATGGTGGACAGGGCTGTGATACCCTGACCTACGCTATGTGCGTAGAGGAGCTTTCCAAGGTTTGCGCAACGACTGGCGTTATTGTTTCCGCACATACCTCTCTGTGTATCGATCCTATCATGACCTTCGGTACCGAAGAGCAGAAGCAGAAATACGTTCCTGATCTGGCAAGCGGCCGCAAGATCGGTGCTTTCGGTCTGACCGAGCCCGGTGCAGGTACCGATGCTCAGGGTCAGCAGACCAAGGCTGTATTAGATGGCGATGAGTGGGTCATCAATGGTTCCAAGTGCTTCATCACCAATGGTAAAGAAGCAGATGTATATATCGTGATCGCAGTTACCGGTATCGTAGAGAAGAGAGGCAGAAAGATGAAGGAGATCTCTTCCTTTATCGTTGAGAAGGGAACTCCCGGATTTACCTTCGGTACCAAGGAAAAGAAGATGGGTATCAAGGGTTCTTCCACTTACGAGCTGATCTTCACTGACTGCCGTATTCCTAAGGATAACATGCTGGGCAAGCAGGGCGCAGGCTTCAAGATCGCAATGCATACTCTGGATGGCGGACGTATCGGTATTGCTTCCCAGGCTCTGGGTATTGCAGAGGGCGCTCTGGAGAGAACCGTTGCTTACACCAAGGAGAGAAAACAGTTCGGAAAGTCTATTTCCGGATTCCAGAATACACAGTTCCAGCTGGCTGATATGGCTACCAAGGTTGAGGCTGCCAAGATGCTGGTATACAAGGCTGCACGCAAGAAGGATGAGTACAAGACCAATCCTAAGATCTCTTACTCCGTAGAAGCTGCTATGGCTAAGCTGTATGCTGCCGAGGTTGCTATGGAAGTTACTACCAAGGCTGTCCAGCTCCACGGTGGTTATGGTTATATCAGAGAGTACGAAGTAGAGCGTATGATGCGTGATGCTAAGATCACTGAGATCTACGAGGGTACTTCTGAAGTTCAGAGAATGGTTATCTCTGCAGATCTGTTGAAGTAAGCGTTGTTGAATGAATAATTAGAAAAGTAAGGAGAAAATACAATGAAGATTGTTGTTTGTATTAAGCAGGTGCCCGATACCAAGGGCGGTGTTAAATTCAATCCTGACGGAACTCTTGACAGAGGCGCAATGCTTGCTATCATGAATCCCGATGATAAGGCTGGTCTGGAAGCTGCACTGAAGCTGAAGGATGAGTTCGGCGCAGAAGTTACCGTACTGACCATGGGTCTTCCCAAGGCAGCAGATGCTCTTCGTGAGGCACTGGCTATGGGCGCTGACAATGCAATTCTGGTTACCGACAGAGTACTGGGCGGTGCTGATACCTGGGCTACTTCCACCACCATCGCAGGTGCACTGAGAAATATCGATTATGATCTGATCATTACCGGACGTCAGGCAATCGACGGCGATACCGCACAGGTTGGTCCTCAGATCGCTGAACATCTTGGAATCCCCGTAATCTCTTATGCACAGGACATTAAGGTTGAGGGAGACAAGGTAATCGTTCAGAGACAGTATGATGACAGATATCATGTAGTAGAAGCTAAGATGCCCTGCCTGATCACTGCATTATCTGAGCTGAATAAGCCCCGTTACATGACTCCCGGTGGAATCTTCGATGCATGCAAGGCAGAGATCACTACCTGGGGCAGAGCTGATCTGAAAGATGTTGATGACAGCAACCTTGGTCTGAAGGGATCTCCTACCAAGATCGCAAAGGCATCCGATAAGGTTCGTAAGGGCGCAGGTGAGAAGATCGTTCCCGATTCACCCGAAGACGGAGCAGCTTACATTGTTGCTAAATTCAAAGAAAAGCACATCATCTAATATAGGAGGCAAACCATGGTAACCAATAATATTGAAGAATACAAGGGTGTATATGTGTTCGCCCAGCAGGTAGACAATGAGATCAGTGGTATCGCATTAGAACTGCTCGGCAAAGGTAAAGAGCTGGCTGCAAAGCTGGAGACCGAGGTAACCGCGGTTCTGATCGGTTATAATGTAAAAGGACTGGCTGACAAGCTGGCTGAGTATGGTGCAGATAAGGTGATCCTCGTAGATGATCTCGAACTGGAAACTTACAGAACTGAGCCTTATGCACATGCACTGGCATCTGTTATTGAGAAGTATAAGCCTGAGATCGTTCTGGTAGGTGCAACCGCTATCGGACGTGATCTGGGACCTACCGTTTCCGCAAGAGTTCAGACCGGTCTGACTGCAGACTGTACTGTACTGGAGATCGGTGATTTCCCTCTCGTTGCTATCCCCGGACAGGAGCAGAAGCACAACCAGCTGCTGATGACCCGTCCTGCATTCGGTGGTAACACGATCGCTACCATCGCATGTCCTGACAACAGACCTCAGATGGCAACCGTTCGTCCCGGCGTTATGCAGAAGATCGCTCCTATCGCAGGTGCAAAGGCTGTGATCGAGGAGTACAATCCCGGATTTACTCCGAACAACAAATATGTAACCATCAAGGAAGTTGTTAAGGCAGTATCTGATACCGTTGATATCATGGATGCCAAGATCCTGGTATCCGGCGGCCGTGGAGTTGGCAGCGCAGAGAACTTCAAGATCCTGGAGGATCTGGCAGAGGTTCTGGGCGGTACCGTATCCTGCTCCCGTGCAGTTGTAGATAACGGCTGGAAGCCCAAGGATCTGCAGGTTGGACAGACCGGTAAGACCGTTCGTCCCCAGATCTACTTCGCAATCGGTATCTCCGGTGCTATTCAGCACGTAGCAGGTATGGAAGAATCTGATCTTATTGTTGCCATCAACAAGGATGAGACCGCTCCTATCTTCGATGTAGCTGACTACGGTATCGTAGGAGACTTGAACAAGATCGTTCCCGCTCTGACTGAGCAGCTGAAGGCTGCAAAGGCTGAGAAGGCAGCAAACTAATTCCGAAGAATAATATATCAGAACTCCGCCTTGTCCCTCGGCTTGCCCGGGAGCCGGGCGGAGTTTTTTGCGAAAAAGTAATAACAGGTAATAAAAGATTCTTATCCTGTACGCTTGCACAGGTAAGAATTGCATAGTAAAATAAAATGATACTAGGGTTAGCAAGAATGAGAGATGAGAAATTATGGCAAAACAAAAAGAAGTAAAAACCAACGCCATGCGTATCCTGGAATCGCTGAAGATTCCTTATACCCATCACACCTATGAGTGCGAGGAATTCGTGGACGGGCTTCAGATAGCAGATAAGCTGTCCTTGCCCTATGAGCAGGTCTACAAGACTCTGGTCACCGTGGGCAGCAGCAAGAACTATTTTGTATTCGTCATCCCCATCGCGGAGGAACTGGATATGAAAAAAGCAGCGAAATCCGTCGGAGAAAAAAGCGTGGAGATGATCCATGTAAAAGACATCAATGCCATCACCGGCTATATTCGCGGAGGCTGCACAGCCATCGGCATGAAAAAACAGTATGTGACCAGAATTGATGAAAGTGCGAAGTCTCAGGAACAAATCTATGTCAGCGGCGGCAGGATCGGGTCTCAGATCCAATTGAAGCCGGACGACCTTGCGAAAGCAGCGAAAGCGGAGTTCGCAGATATTATCAGACACGACAATTAATGCATGAAATGTATCAAAAGAATGCTGAAGATAAAGGAGTACACATGGAAAAACAAAAAAACATCCTCGATTACGATACCGTAGCACTGGATGAAGCGCAGGATGCGGTGATCATCATAGACCAGACCCTGCTTCCGGGCAAGATTGAACTGATCGCATTACATACCGCACAGGAGATGTGGGATGCCATCTATCTGCTGAAGGTCCGGGGAGCACCTGCCATCGGCGTAGCGGCGGCACTGGGCATCTACCTGCTGGCGAACCGCATCGAGACGGAAGACTTCGAGGAATTTTATCAGAAATTCACAGAATATAAGGAATATCTGGATTCTTCCAGACCCACCGCAGTTAATCTGTCCTGGGCGCTGAAGCGCATGGATGCCGTAGCTGTAAAGGCTGGCAGAGAAGAGCACAAGACAGTAGCAGAAGTGAAGGAAATCCTGCATGATGAGGCACTGCTGATTCGGGCGGAAGATGTGGAAGTATGTCGAAAAATCGGAGAATTTGGACTGGAACTGGTAAAACCGGGAGATGGTATTCTGACCCACTGTAATGCAGGACAACTTGCAACGGTAAAATACGGTACCGCTACGGCACCGATTTATCTCGGGCAGGAGAAGGGCTATCACTTCCATGTATTTGCGGATGAGACCAGACCCCTTTTGCAGGGAGCCAGACTGACAGCATTTGAACTGCATTCCGCAGGTGTGGATGTGACACTGATCTGTGACAATATGTCCGCTTCCGTCATGTCCAAGGGCTGGGTACAGGCAGTATTCGTAGGTTGTGACAGAGTGGCAGCTAACGGAGATACTGCGAACAAGATCGGTACCAGCGTGGTGGCAGCAGTGGCAAAACAGTATGGTGTGCCGGTATATATCTGTGCACCTACTTCCACTATTGATATGGCGACTGCCACCGGTGCGGATATCTGCATCGAGCAGCGTAAGGCGGAAGAGGTTACTGAGATGTGGTATAAGGAACGCATGGCTCCGGAGGGTGTAAAGGTCTACAACCCGGCATTCGATGTGACGGATCATGAACTGATTGCCGGTATTGTAACGGAGTACGGTGTAGCGAGAGCACCCTACACGGAGAGCCTGAAGGAGATTATGGATCGCAAGGCACAGAGAGGCTGATGGTGAAGATATGAGGCAGAATGTAAGTCTTGCGGAGATCTCCGACGGTCATTTATACAAAGCGAATGATATGGTAAAGGCAGACTGCGGCGGCTGTGAGGGCTGTTCGCAGTGCTGTCGCGGTATGGGAAGTTCCATCATTTTAGATCCCTATGATGTCTATCGGCTGACTACGGGAATTGGAAAAAGTATGCAGGAGCTATTAGCGACGTCGGTGGAGTTTAACGTGGTGGACGGTGTGATCTTACCGAATCTGAAAATGCAGGGAACCAGGGAAGCCTGTGCATATCTGGATACGGAGGGACGATGCAGTATTCACCCGTACCGCCCCGGAATCTGTCGTTTATTTCCTTTGGGGAGACATTATGAGAACGGGGGACTGTTTTATTTTCTCCAGACAGGAGAATGTGCGAAGGAGAACCGCAGTAAGGTGAAGGTCAGCAAGTGGATCGATACACCGGAATTGAAGAGAAATGAGCAATTCAAGCTGCAATGGCATGACCTGTTATCTGCCATGACAGATAGAGTTGCAGGAGAAGACGAAGGGAAACAGCGGGAGGAAAATCTGCTGCTGTTGCGTCTGTTTTACTTATTGCCGTATGAGGGGACGACAGATTTTTATTCACAGTTTACGGAAAGGATGGAACATTGGAATGAACAAATCGGATAAGTTAAGTAAGCTCCCCATCGAAAAACGGTTACTGAGTGTATTCCGCAGAATTTCTTTATTATTAAGTGCGACAGGTGTTATTGCCTGTATTGCCATGGGAATCGTCAGTTACCAGTATTCTTTCGCGTTACGCCATTACGGTTTCGCACAGGGTGACATCGGTAAGGCGATGATCGTCATCGCGGAGATGCGAAGTGAGACCCGTGCTGCCATCGGCTATGATGACGATACTCTGATAGCCACAGCAAAAAATGCCCATGACCTGACGGCGGAACAGCTGGATACCTATATCAGTGCCCTGGAAGATGATATGATCACGGATGATGGAAGAGCTACTTACCAACAGATCAAGGACGGCGTAGCTTCTTACCGGCAGATCGAGGCACAGATACTGGAACTGGGTACATCTTCCGATCCTGCCAAGCGGATGCAGGCACAGCAGATGGCAGGCGACCAGATGGATCCCGTATTCCAGCAGGTATATGCAGATATGACGAGCCTGTTGGACAGCAGTGTAACGAACGGAAATGCCATGGAAGCCAAACTGAATGTTTTCCGTGTGGTTATTTTTATCGTAATCCTTCTGATCATCGGAGTAGGCTTTGCGGGATCTGAAAAGGCGGGAAAAAGAATGGCCAGAGGAATCGCCGGACCGCTGAAAGCACTGGCAGACAGACTGGATGGCTTCGCAGCAGGCGATCTGACATCGGATTTCCCCGAAGTGAAGACAGAGGACGAAGTGGCAGAAATGAACCGTGCGGCTACAGCAATGGCGACAAACCTCAGGATGATCATTGAGGATATCAACCAGGCATTAAATGCTATGGCAAACGGCGACTGGACAGTGAAGTTCCGTTATCCCGATCTCTATGTGGGCGATCTGGATGAACTGAAAGAAGCGCTGAGAGATATTAAGTATAAGATGAATGAAGCACTGTACAATGTCAATGAAGTATCCGGACAGGTATCCATGGGTGCCGGAAGTCTGGCAGATGCAGCGCAGTCTCTGGCTGAGGGTGCAACCGAACAGGCAGGCGCCGTAGAACAGCTGCAGGCGACGATTACCAATATTACCTCTATGGTAGACAATACCGCAGAGCATACGAAGAATTCCAGCAGACAGGCACAGGAATACTCCGCTAAGGCGGATGAAGGCCGTACCGAGATGAATCATCTGATGGAAATCATGGGCCGGATCAACGAGACTTCCGAGAAGATCAGCAACATCATCGGCGAGATCGAAGATATTGCCAGCCAGACCAATCTGCTGTCTCTGAATGCTTCGATCGAAGCGGCCAGAGCCGGAGAAGCAGGCAGAGGCTTTGCTGTTGTGGCAGACCAGATCGGTAAGCTGGCAGAGCAGAGTGCCCAGTCCGCAGTCAATACCAGAAATCTGATCGGCGGTACGCTGGAGGAGATCCATGCCGGCAATGAAGCTGTGGATCATGCATCCCAGACCTTAAGCATTATCGTGGATGGTGTCCGCAAGATCGCACAGGATTCCGAGGAACTGACCCAGATCGCAGCTACGCAGGCGGATGCCATGAATCAGGCGGAGAGCGGTGTGAACCAGATCTCCGAGATCGTACAGTCCAATTCGGCGGCAGCGGAAGAGCTGTCTGCTACCAGTGAGGAACTGTTGGCGCAGTCTGAGAATATGACCAATCTTGTAAAACAGTTCAAACTGATCGATGAGGAGAAGATTCAGGCGAGAAAAAAGGAGGTTAAGCATGCCGGTATTTGATTTCAGCAGTACTCCGGAAAATGAAAAGAAACAGGATCCCGTATGCACCTATACTACATTTCCTTCCAATGAGGGATCTGCCTCTGTGGAGAAACCGATTTTGATTCTGGATAACAGCAGTGAAAAGTGGAAACATCATGCCGTGGGTGTATTCGGTAATCAGAGCAAACGGACCAATTTCGAATTTAAAGAGGAAGGCAGCAGCGCTTATGCTGATATTTTGCAGATTGATGCCCGTTTTGTCAGTCTGATCCGCTGGCTTGGTGAGAATCACATTAACGTGCGTCTCTCCGGAGAAAACAGAAGTGACGGCTATGCGGTATACAAAATCCGTGAGACCGCATTCGGCGGCGGTACCAAGCTGTCGGCAGAGGATGGATTCTTACAATTTATGATGGAGCGCCTGTTTTCAAGCAGTGCTCCCGCGGAAGAAGAACAGGGCGAGGACGAAGGGGAAGACGGCGATGATATGAAGCTTACCAGCCTTCAGAGTATCTCCGATTTCATGACCTGTGCCGGAAGGACCATGCCGGAAAATATCCGCCTGTGGGCGAGAAGAAACCTGGCAGTGGCAAGATCCCACGAGGTATCTCCCGAGGAGAGAAGACACGCGCAGAGAGCATTGTCTATCATGATGAACATTCAGTGGAAGGGCAACTATTTTGAGGCTATTGACCCCGTGGAAGCCAGACGGATCCTGGATGAGGAATTGTACGGCATGGAGCGCGTCAAACAGCGTATCATGGAGACCATTATCCAGATCAACCGTACCCACACTTTACCGGCCTATGGTCTGCTTCTGGTGGGACCGGCGGGAACCGGTAAATCCCAGATCGCTTATGCGGTGGCAAGGATTTTAAAGCTTCCCTGGACCACGCTGGATATGAGCTCCATCAACGATCCGGAGCAGCTGACCGGAAGCTCCAGAATCTACGCCAATGCCAAACCCGGTATCATCATGGAAGCTTTTTCCATGGCTGGAGAGTCCAATCTGGTATTTATCATCAACGAGTTGGACAAAGCAGCCAGCGGCAAAGGTAACGGCAATCCGGCGGATGTACTGCTTACCTTGCTGGATAATCTGGGATTTACGGACAACTATATGGAATGTACCGTGCCGACCTTCGGTGTTTATCCGATTGCCACGGCTAACGATAAGGATCAGATCAGTGCCCCGTTAATGTCACGTTTTGCGGTGATCGATATTCCGGATTATACCCCGGAGGAGAAGAAGATCATTTTCTCCAGATTCGCATTGCCCAAGGTATTGAAACGCATCGGACTGCAGGCAAACGAGTGCACTATCACCGAAGAGGGACTGGAAGCCGTGGTGGAGATTTATTCCAACACCAGCGGTATCCGTGATCTTGAGCAGGCGGCGGAGCATCTGGCAGCCAACGCGCTGTATCAGATTGAAGTGGACGGATTAACAGAAGTCGTATTTGACGCGGAAAAAGTGAAGAGATTATTTCTGTAAATAACAGAAGCAGGTAGTCGCAGGACGCGGTTGCCTGCTTTTTGTGCAAAGCCGGGGGCTTTGGACCCCGACATCATTATATAAAAAATAGTAGAGGAGAGGGAACATGACAAAGAAAGTATTAGTGATCACGGATGCACAGAACGAATTCATCACAGGAGCACTGGGCAACAAGGAGTGCGAGGCAGCGGTAAAAAATATCGTTGCGGCAGCGGAAAGTGGGGAATACTACAAGGTAATCATCACCAAGGATACCCATACGGCAGATTATCTGAACACCCAGGAAGGCAAAAGGCTGCCTGTGCTGCATGGACAGGAGGGCACAGAAGGGTATAAGATTCATCCGGATATTGTAAAGGCGGTACAGGAACATTATGCACCGGAAAATGTGATCACGGTGAAAAAGCCGACCTTTGGCAGTCCGGAATTCGGAAAGCTATTGAAAACCATCTGGGAAGAGGTGACGGCTGCAGGAGAGGCAGCAGAGGGTGAATATCCCATGGAAGTGGATTTTACCGGGTTCTGCACCGGAATCTGTGTGTTAAGCAATGTGGTCATGGCAAAGGCATTTGTACCGGAAGCAAGAGTATGTGTTATTGAGAACGCCTGTGCCTGTGTGACCCCGCAGACCCACCGGACTGCCATTGCTGCCATGGGACCGATCCAGGTGGATGTCATTTAGAGAACATATCCTATTTACATAGCTGTGAATCTAAGAGAGAAAGAGGAAAAATCATGATATTACCACAGATCATCAACAGTTTACTGGAAAACGATATGTATAAGTTCTCAATGGGACAGTGCATTTACCACCAGTTCAGCGCTTATAAGACTACCTGGACATTTAAATGCAGGAATACAGATGTACTTTTTACAACGGAGATGGTGGAAGAGATCAAGGCGCAGATCCGGGCGTATTGTGACTTACGTTTTACGGAGGAAGAATTGAATTATCTGGAAAATGTAAAATGGATCAAAGGTTCCTATGTGGATTTCCTGCGCCTGTGGCAGCCCAGATATGAAGATTTCGAGATCGGAACAGATGCAGCCTGCGGTCTGACCATCGAGACGAAAGGCTCCTGGTTAAACACTTCCATGTATGAGATACCGACGCTTGCCATTGTCAACGAAGTATTTTTCCGTATGAATTATGATTATGACAGGCTGTATGCTTCCTTCCGGGAGCGGCTGGTGGATAAGATTCAGAAACTTGTAGATGGGACCTATTGTCTTGGTAATTTCAGTGAATTTGGTCTGCGGCGCCGCCTGTCCGCGGAAGCACAGGAACTGGCGGTGCAGGAGCTGGTGGCGCACAATAAGGAATATAAGGACTCTGCCTGTATCGGTACGTCCAATGTCTATCTGGCAAAAAAATGGAATGTGACACCGGTGGGAACCATGGCGCATGAATGGATCATGTGTACCGGGCAGGGCAATCACAAGCACAATCCGGCGTATTCCAACTGGTATGCCCTGGATGCCTGGGTGAAGGAGTATGGTGTATTAAACGGCATCGCCCTGACAGACACCATCACCACAGATTGTTTCCTGAAAGATTTTCAGCTGACCTATTCTACCCTGTTTTCCGGAGTGCGGCATGACAGCGGGGATCCCTTTGCCTGGGGCGAGAAGATGATCGCCCATTATGAGGCCCTGGGGATCGATCCGAAGCGCAAGACACTATTGTTCAGTGACAGCCTGGATTTCGCGCGGGCGGATGAACTGCGCAGGGCATTCAGTGAGCGTGTGACGGTGGCGTTCGGGATCGGCACTTATATCGCCAACGATACCTGTGAGGAGCCTTTAAATATCGTTATGAAGACGACAGCCTGCAACGGCATGGATGTGGCGAAGATCTCCGATACGCCCGGCAAGGAAATGTGCAAGAACGAGGAGTATGTGGATTACCTTACCAGGTGTATCCGGTGGAGACTGGAGCACGACAGATAGGAGCAGAAAGCAGCCCTTATCGCAGAATCAAATTTGAAATCTGATTTGCGGTTCCTCCGACGGAAGGAATCGTCTGCGGAATGGAGATTAGGATGAGTCAGAGATGAAAAGAGCGAAAGAATATGGAATATGAACATATTGAGCATACTTTTGCACCGGTGTATGATGCAGATTCCAAGGTGCTGATCCTGGGGACACTGCCCTCGGTGAAATCCAGAGAAAATCATTTTTATTATGGGCATAAACAGAACCGTTTCTGGAAAGTTGTGGCGGATCTGTGCGGGGAACCGGTGCCGGAGACCATTGAAGAGAAAAAGGCGATGCTTCTTGCACATCATATAGCCATCTGGGATGTCATTCAGAGCTGCGACATTAAGGGTTCCAGCGACAGCAGTATCCGGAATGTGGAACCGACGGATATCCGACACATGCTTGCGGAATCGAAGATCACGGGAATCTATGCCAATGGGAATAAGGCGGGAGAACTGTACCGGAAGTACCAGCTGCCGCTTACAGGAAAGGAAGCCACGGTGCTGCCCTCTACCAGTCCTGCGAATGCGGCATGGTCCCTGCAAAAATTATGTGAAGTCTGGCGGAATACCATTGACATAACTAACAAAATTTCATATGATAATATAAATGATACATGAAGTACCAAAAACATACGGGTAAAAGGGGATTATAACATAGAACAGACCGCACGTCTTTTATGGATGTGCGGTCTGTGTTATAATAGGGAAATAGATGACACAAAGTGAACGGAAGAAAGAGGAAAATACATGGAAGAAAAGTGGTTTCTGCTGGGAGACATCCACGGAGATGCAAGACCTATTCAGAGATTTTATGAACGGAATAAAGACATACTCTCACTGGATGCGGAGCAGAATCACATCATTTTGCTGGGGGATGTCGGTGCTAATTTTCAACTGCATGGACAGAGAGACGATTTTTTCAAAAAAAAGATGTCAAAATATCCTTTCACCTATATCTGCCTGCGGGGCAATCATGAGGAGAGAGCGAAAAATATGATGGATCTGCGTCCCGCGGAGTGGGAAATCCGCCAAAAGTACGGAGGAGAGATCTACGTGGAGGAGGCCTATCCGCAGTTGGAATATCTGTCCGACATCCCGGCGGTCTATAATCTCTGCGGTTATAAGACCCTGTCCCTGCCGGGGGCGTACAGTATCGACAAATGGTACCGTCTGCTCCACGGTTGGCCGTGGTTTCCGGAGGAACAGTTGTCCGAAGAGGAGATGGAGATTGGAAGGAAATTGAAGGCTGCGAAGCAGCCCTTTGACCTCGTTATCTCTCACACCTGTCCGCTCATTTACGAGCCTACGGATCTGTTCCTGCAGGGAATCGACCAGACTATGGTGGACAAGACCATGGAACGCTACCTGGGCGAGATTGAAAGGGACCTGGACTATAAGAGATGGGCTTTCGGACATTATCATGCGGACCGGATGTACCCCTGGAATGACGGCAAACAGGTCATGATGCTTTTCAATGAGCATGCGGTGGAGCTTAAGAGATTTATGGAGATGAAGGAAGGGGAAGAGGTGTTTTTGGGTTGAAATTTGTGAAACAAAATGAGAAAATGATTTGAAAAGAAACAACCGAGCACTAAAATGGAGAGAGCAAAAGAATGCAGATTACTTTGTTTGATCATATTGCCGGAGCATATTACGGCGATATGAGAATGGATGACCGCATAGTAGAACAAATAGCGGACCATACGGAAGAAACATGGCAACCGGATCGCAGAGATGAGGAAAGAGGCAGTAATACCAGGCAGGGAAAAGTTGCCGAAGAAATTGTGGAACAATTTTTTACTCATTTTTTTGAAAACAAAATAGCCATGAAATCCTATGACGACATCAGAAATGATGATTTTGAAAAACATGCTCCTTTTGATTTCCTGATTTGGAAAAAAGGAACTATAGATATCGAGCCTATCGTGTCATCCATACAAAGAGACATTGATAACACACCAAATAAATTTGTACGTCTGAGTGAATATACAAGAAGACTGTGCAAGGATGCAAATGTAAAGATAGCAGAGGTGAAATCTACTCAGATACGGGAGGATTTAAAAAGAGATTCGGGTTTTAATGGTAATTATGAAGATGGCAACGCAGTTCGGAAACTTATAAATGAAATAAAAAGTAAGGACGACATTTTCTGTTATCCATATTTTACAAGGAGTGTTTCTTCCAAAGATTATTCTATGGAAGATTACTGTCAGCTCGCAAAACAGCAGGAAAATTCTTTGAATTCTTTTACAGGGGAAAAATTAAGAAAAATGGTACTGGATCTGGAAGTGATGCATCAGTGCTGTGATGTCTTCATACGTGTTTACCTAGATTTGACAGCAAAAAGAGGATTTATCATAGGTTGGCTGGGGAAAGAGCACCTGTTAGACTATGAAGTACGGTTAAAACGAATGCCGAAGAAGGGCAAATCTGAAAAAGCCCTATATTTTACCAAAAAGTTATCGGAAGTAGAAGGAATAGATACCATACCGGAACTTTTTGAGGATAGCTTGGAAGTGTATGCAAGTCCATATACGACAACAAATTTTTATCATTGCAAAAAAGACTGCAAATATATTCAGAATGTGAAGCAGGAAGAACTGATAACATTTAAGTCGGAGGAACAGGCGAGACAAGGTGGACGCTACACAAAAAGATGCTGGAATTGTTTTGATAAATGAGGAGACTATGATGGAAAAAGCTAGAATGGAATCCATAGATGGATTCAGAGCAAATATTCAGAAAATGGAAGAATTGTTTCCTACCTGTATAAAAGAAGGGAAAAATGAATCGGGACAAATAATCCGAGGGATAGATATGGAAGCACTGGCACTGTTATTGGGGGATCGGGTGCTGGGAGAAGAAAAATATGAATTTACCTGGGTTGGCAAAAAAGAAGCTGTTATAGAGGCAAATACGCCTATCAGAAAAACATTGCGCCCTGTTGTTGCAGATTCATCTGAGTGGGATACGACACAGAATCTGTATATTGAAGGGGAAAATCTGGATGTTCTTAAGCTGCTGCAGGTTAGTTATTTAAATGCAGTAAAAGTGATCTATATCGATCCGCCTTATAACACAGGTAATGATTTTATCTATTTGGACAAATTCAATACAGAAGCAGATGAGTATGAAAAAGAACTTGGAGCAGTGGACGAAGACGGAAACAGAATGTTTAAGAATCTTGATACCAGTGGAAGATTTCATTCACTTTGGTGCAGTAATATCTACGAAAGATTACTGCTTGCCAGGAATTTACTTACTTCGGCTGGAGTTATTTTCATCAGTATCGATGACAATGAGCAGGAAAATATGAAAAAAATATGTGATGAAATTTTCGGAGAACGAAATTTTATCAATTGCTTTATTTGGAATTGTTCTACTGCTGGTGGAATCCGACCGAAATTTGCCAGCAAGACTCATGAATATATTTATTGTTATGCGAAAGACAAGACACAGGTTCCCATTTTTTATGCACCGTTATCCGGGGACGCAATTAAAATGTATCAGCAGAAGGATGAAAATGGGCAGCTGTATCGGGACAAGGATTTTGTATTTAAAAATAAATCTGCAAATGAAAATCAGAAATACGAGATAGAATGCCCGGACGGTGAAAAAGTTCATCCCAAGGATGGCTACATTTACAGATATGTCAGAGAAAGATTTGAACAGGCATTACAGGAGGGGCTGGTTACTTTTAAGAGAACCACTACAGGACCGTTGGTGGATAGTAACGGTGATCAAGCGCATTGGAATATTTATATTAAAAAATATCTGGGAGATGCTATGGGAGCACCATCTACCCTGATTCCCAAAGATCAGATGAGTATATACAATGTGGGGACACAGTGTGTTCAGGATTTGTTTGATGGTGTCAGAGTTTTTGAAAATGTAAAACCGGTAAATATGATTCAATACTTTATCAATATGATTGTGCGGGATGGAGATACGGTTATGGACTTTTTCTCCGGTTCAGCGACAACGGCACAGGCTGTAATGCAGACTGAGATTGATAAGAATATTCATCTCAAATATATTCTGGTGCAGATTCCCGACAAATGTGAAGAAACAAGCGAAGCATTTAAGGCAGGATATACGACGATCTGTGAAATCGGAAAAGAAAGAATACGAAGAGCCGCCGAAAAAATAAAGAGGGATTATCCGGGGGAACAGTATGACTTTGGTTTCCGGGTGTTTGCACTGGACGATTCCAACATGAATGATGTATATTACAGTCCTGCGGAATATTCGCAGACCATGCTTGCCATGCTGGAAGAAAATGTAAAATCAGACAGAAGCGATCTGGACCTTTTGTTCGGATGCCTGCTTGACTGGGGACAACCGCTCTCATTGCCGTACAGCACGGAGTGCATAGATAGTTATGCGGTGCATGATTATAATCATGGAGAATTAATGGCATGTTTTCAGAAGAATATTCCTGAGCCGGTGATCAGGAAAATTGCTCAAAAGAGACCCAAACGAGTGGTATTCAGAGACAGCAGTTTTTCCGGAAGCCCAGCCAAAATAAATGTCGGTGAAATCTTCAAGTTATTGTCGCCGAGTACGGAGATAAAAGTAATCTAGAGAGGAGAAGTTGATGAAGTTACAATTTAAGCATCAGAAGTTTCAGGAGGATGCTGCGAAAGCTGTAGTAGATGTTTTCGCAGGACAGCCATGCTTAACTTCTTCTTACAAGATGGACAGAGGTGTCGGTGATTACCAGATATCAATGATGAGTAATGGAGATTTTACAGGTTGGGGAAACCAGCCTGTGGTTCCGGAACTGAACGATCAGATGATTTTGGATCATATACGAGCAATTCAAAGAGACAATCAGATCAAACCCTCTGCAAATTTGGAAGGCAAATACAATCTGACCATCGAAATGGAGACCGGTGTTGGGAAGACCTACACATATATCAAAACGATGTATGAACTGAATAAACACTATGGTTGGAGTAAATTTATTATTGTTGTTCCCAGTATTGCCATTCGGGAAGGAGTATATAAAACATTTCAGGTAACGCAGGAACATTTTGCAGAGGAATATGGCAGAAAAATTAAATATTTTATTTATAATTCTTCCAAACTTACCGAAATTGACAGATTTGCATCGGACAACTCCATAAATGTTATGATCATTAATTCTCAGGCGTTCAATGCTAAAGGCAGGGATGCCCGAAGAATTTATATGAAGCTGGATGAATTCAGATCCAGAAGACCGATTGATATTATTGCAGCAACCCATCCGATTGTGATTATTGATGAACCGCAATCCGTAGAGGGAAAACAAACTAAGAAGAATTTGAAGGAGTTTCATCCATTGATGACACTTCGCTATTCAGCTACGCATAAAAAGGATAGCATTTATAATATGGTTTACCGATTGGATGCGATGGAAGCATATAATAAAAAGTTGGTGAAGAAAATTGCGGTAAAGGGAATTCAGGAGACTGGAACTAACGCAACAGACAGCTATGTTTACCTAGAAGGAATCAATCTGTCTGACGCAGCCCCTACAGCTGTCATACAGTTTCACTCTAGAGGAACTTCTGGTCTCAGGACAGTATCTAAAAGTGTCGGAATCGGTTTGAATTTGTACAAAGCATCTGGAAAACTGGAAGAGTATCATAATAATTTTATTGTAAAAAATATTGACGGAAGAGACGATTCCGTTGAATTCCTTAATGGAATCAAACTATATGCCGGAGATGTAATTGGCAGAGTCAGCGAGGAACAGTTCAGAAGGATTCAGATTCGGGAAACTATTCTTTCACATATTGAAAGGGAACGACAGCTATTTTATAAAGGAATCAAAGTACTATCGCTTTTTTTTATTGATGAGGTAGAACATTACAGAAAATATGATGAGAGCGGCAGACCGCAGAACGGTATTTTTGCGGATATGTTTGAGCAGGAGTATGCGGACGTTGTTAAAAATCTTCAACTGGGAGATGGGGAGAGAGAATATGCAAGATACCTTCAGAGTATCCGCGCTGAGAAAACCCATGCCGGCTATTTTTCCATTGATAGAAAAGGACATATGATCAACAGTAAGTTGGGACGTGCCAGTGCAATATCGGACGATGCGGATGCATATGATCTGATTATGAAAAATAAGGAACTTCTATTGGAAAGAGATCCGGAAAAATCTCCGGTGAGATTTATTTTTTCTCATTCTGCCTTGAAAGAGGGATGGGACAATCCGAATGTATTTCAGATATGTACATTAAAGCAGAGCAGTAGCGACATTCGCAAGAGGCAGGAAGTAGGTCGCGGCATGCGCCTTTGCGTCAATGAAGATGGCGAACGAATGGATGAAAATGCGCTAAGAGCAGATGTGCATAATATTAATGTACTGACGATTATTGCAAGTGAGAGCTATGATCAGTTCGCTAAGGGATTGCAGACCGAAATTGCAGAAGCTGTGGGCGACAGACCCAGACAGGTCACAGCAGATTTATTTAAAAATGCATTAGTGCATGATAAAGATGGCAATGAAGAAATTGTAGATGCCTCGATGGCAAGAAGAATTATTTATTATATGACAAGATTGGGGTATTTGGATGAAAATGATCATTTGACAGATATATTTTATAGAGATAAGGAGAATAGCGAGGTTAGTTTTGGAGCAGCATTGGACTCATATCGAAGGGACTTTCTGCTTATTTTAGATCGGATTTATGATGCTGCCAAGATGCAACCTGAAAATGCCAGGAAATATGATGTTGAGCTGCGACTGGATACAGAGAAGCTTACCATGCCGGAATTTAAAAAAATGTGGGAGCAGATTAATACCAGGACGGCATATACCGTGGATTTTGATACGGAGGAACTGATCCGGAAGGCAATTGCCGTACTGAATCTGAAACTGCATGTTCCGAAAATCTTTTTCCGACTGGAATATGGAGTAATGGCAGAGATTCAATCAAAGGAAGAGCTGATTGAGGGTACTGCATTTAAAAAGAAGAAGTCGGGAACCTATGATGAACAATCAATGCCTGTCAATACCGGAGTAAAGTATGATCTCATCGGTAAACTGGTCGATGAAACAGAACTTACCAGAAAAACGATTATTCATATTCTGACAGGAATGAAGGAATCTGTATTTAAACAGTTTCAGGATAATCCGGAAGAGTTTATTATACAGGCAGCGGGAATTATCAATGATGAAAAGGCAGCAGTGATTATAGAGCATATCACATATCATATTTTAGATGACAAGTATGACACGAAGATTCTGGAAAACGCGGTAATAAAAGGAAAACTGGATGATAATGCAATGAAGGCAGACAAACATTTATATGATCATGTGGTATATGATTCTGAAAATGAACGAAGATTTGCCGAGGAGCTGGAAGCATCACAGGAGGTTGCGGTATACGTAAAACTTCCCAGACAGTTTTATATTTCAACGCCTGTTGGAAATTATACACCGGACTGGGCAATTGCATTTAAGAAAGGTACCGTAAAACATATTTATTTTGTCGCCGAGACGAAAGGATCCGCAGACACCGGAGAACTTCGTGAAATCGAGAAGGCGAAGATTCACTGCGCGAAGGAACATTTTAAAGCCATTAGTGGTGAGAATGTAATATACGATGTAGTGGATGATTATCAAAAATTACTGGAGATAGCCCGGGGATAAAGAGGAAGGGAGAAATATGATGATTCAATTAGGCACATTAAAAGAAATCACAGACCTGAGAAGTGTATGGGCACATGAGGCCTTGAACTTTACTCCCTGGGTAGCTGAAAATATTGATTTACTGGCGGATGCTGTTGGTCTCGATATTACAGTTGATACAATCAGAGGACATATTGAAAGATTATGATTTGATTCTGATCCCGGAATGGGTGTTAACTGAAATAAATGATGCCCCTGGAAGATCCAATTATGTAAAAGGCTTTGTCTGTTGCCCCAATGTTATGGATTAGCAGATGCAAGGCCCTAGAGGTATTACAGGGAATAAAGAATGTGGTGGAAAAAATGGAGAAGACTTGCCGGACAATATAGATTGAGTAGAAGTGAAGTTGAAGGAATGACTCCGGCATTTGATATGTCATTTAAAAGATAAGAAAGGAAGGTGTCCTATGTTTCCATTAATCAACAAACAAGAAACCGGTGTTAACCTACGTAGAATCATGGACATGCGTGGAATTACACCAAAGGATGTGCAGGAATATCTTGGACTGGGTTGTGTGCAGAGCGTGTACCGTTGGATCGATGGCGTAAATATGCCGACCATTGATAATTTGTATGCGCTAAGCGAGCTGCCTCAAGTTCCGATTGATGCAATCGTGCGTGGCAACAGGGCACCGATTGTGCCGGATATTATTATAAAGCCACTGGATTCTCGCGAAAGCAGACTGTGTGCTTATTATGAGAAATTGCTGGAGAAGCGTGCTGCATAAATTTTTGAACTACAGCTTCAATGACAAATAGAATATCCTCCTTTAGAATAGTCGGTAGAGACAACAATATTCTAAGGGAGGATTTTTTATGAGCGAGAAGATGTTGGTAACGCAGGCTCTGGATGAAAGAGATCTGTTGGTAAAGAAGATAGCAGATAAGATTGCTAAGGCAAGCTTTGGTTAAAAACGGGCAATCACTTCATCAGATCTATCTGGATCATGTAGACGA
>ERZ1026894.890-NODE-890-length-19660-cov-18.259679_pt1 | contig 19660 bp, 12 predicted proteins | sample MGYA00380177_ERZ1026894 | MGnify/ENA primary metagenome ERZ1026894 (study PRJEB33269, sample SAMEA4719813) | human gut metagenome | biome: human-associated habitat; feature: organic feature; material: feces | place: Cameroon | collected 2013-10 ... | reverse complement strand
ATATTCTTCTCTATTCTTTGCTATTTCCATTTCAATCCATTCAAACTTATGTGGCTAATTTATTAACTTATAAATTACGCATAGTTAATAGCAATCCAGCCACTCCTTAGCCTCGCTTAACATACTTGTAAGCGTAGGCAAGGACGAAGGCGAAGCCGATGAGGGGGATAAAGAACGGCACAGCATACTGCTTGCTGCTCAATGATATCTTATTCTGTTTCATGTGTGCAATAGTACGGCTTTTTATCATATTAAAAGAATAAGGGAGCAAAAAAAATCGTACAAATGAAAAGAGGGTGTGTCATAAGTCGCAAGTGGTACGCCCCGAAGGGGCAGAAGCTCATAGCCCAGGGCAGCGCCCTGGGTGTAATGCATCCAAAAGCAAAGCGCCCTGTAAGGGCAAAAGCATTGATAATGAACGCTTTTTCCCTTACAGGGCGTATTATTTATAACGTCCGTTTACCCAGGGCGTTGCCCTGGGCTAGGCGCAATTTGGGCTTTCAGCCCGCATTGTTTGAGTTTTGACACACACTCATTTAGATTACTTCCAGTACGAACCGTCGTCTTCTTCATCCTCGTCGTCTATGATGTATCCCATTCCTCGAGCATCTGCCTGACTCGGATCAGTTATCGAGCCATTGCCGAATTCAAGGGAGGGGCTTCCAGCGAGTATCTGGCTCTCAACAGCAATGTCGATAGCAGTGATAACCGGTGTTTGATATGTCTTCTTCATATTTTCTTTTATTTTAAATTATATATTGTATATATGTATACCTTTCACTAAGGACCTTATCAATCCACATTACTTAAGCACAACTTTCTTGCCGTTATGGATGAACACGCCGTGCTGTGGATGCTGCACCTTAACACCCTGGAGGTTGTAGTAAGCCTCATCCTTTACAACGTGGTTGTTGGTGATGCCGTCGATTGAGGTAGCGGTGTTGTCGACGTAGACGCGCAATGGACTCGGACTTTGATTGACACGTCCACCATCAATATACAAGTAGCTCTTGCCAGGAAGTACCCAACCATCGTTTTTCGACTTCACGAATTCGCCATTATACAAGAAGTAGTCCTTGTCGCGGCCTGTAGACCAAAGAGCATCAACACAACCAATAAGCTGGTTGTCTACTGCGTCAAGTTTGGCTTCATTCGAAGCAAGGATAGGCAATGTGTAGGTATTGCCTGCTTCGCCCTTAAGGATAAGACCAGTATGTGCCTTCACTCTCTTAACCTGTGTAAGGGCAACCGCATCATTTGCCTTGTCGTACTTAGCGGTATAAACTGTCAAACCCTTAACGCCTGAGAAGTCAAGATTGTATGCACTGGTGAATGTTGTCCACTCCTTGTCGGGGGTAATGGAGAGATCAGAGACAAAGTTCGTGGTGTTACAAGGATTCTCATTTTTATCGTTTTTCAGTCCTTTGAAAGTATCAAGATAATTTGGCACTACATGAACTTTGGGATTATTATCGAATGGAAAACCATAACGTTCTGCCACGGGTTCTTTATTAGAAGTAATATATACATCCGTAAGGGTAGGACATTTAGCAAATGCAGAAACTGCCAAATAGCACTCAGGACCATTTACTACGACAGTTTTTAAGTTGGCATTATCACTAAACGCTCCGTCTCCGATATGACCCGTTGTTGTTGGTATTACAACATTTGTCAACTTCGTATATTGGAATGCCCAAGCGTCAATCTTCTGCAAAGAGAAAGGAAACGTTATAGAAGCAATGGCTGATTTGTAAAAAGCACATTCGCCTATATCAGTCAATGCTATTGGCAACTTGACATCATTAAGCTGTTGGCAATTATAGAAACAGCCTTTAGGGAGACGTGTTATCTGTGTATTCGACAAGTCAACTGTCTCCAATTTGGTACCCTCAAACGCAAACTCGCTGATACTGCTCAAGGTACTTGGGAATGTCAATGAGGTTAAAGGACAGTTCTTAAACACATGGTCTCCCAATGTTGTGCAACCCTCATTCAATGTAACGTTAGACAGAGAGGTACATTCATTGAACACACTGTTGTATATCCCCTTAACAGTTGAAGGCATATCTATATTATTAAGAGCTGTGCAACCATTAAAGGCATGATCCCAAAAGTTCGCAAGTTTATTAGGCAGCTGTATAGAAGTCAAAGATTTATTATTAAAGAACACACCATCCTTCATAATGGTTACATTGGTATTCGACAAATCAACCGACTCTAAGGCAGTACCCTCAAAACACCATTTCTCTATATCGTTCAATGTGGATGGTATATTCTCTATAGTCTTTAGATTTGAGCAAGATTTAAAGGCATGGTCGCCAATAAATGTGACACCTGAATTGTCCGCAAATCTCAGACCTGTTATTTTCGTGCAACCTTCAAAGGCAGCACGGTTATCACCGGTCTTGCCATTATCATAATCAAGATAGTCCCCACTACCAAGAATACCCGACACAGTACAATCGGTACCATTAATATTAACAGTCGCGGCGATAGTAACTATTCCACCTTCTGGCATTGTGGCTTCATCGTAATTAACAACAAAACACTTACCATCAGACATTTTGTCGTATACTACGCCATCTTGCTTAACAACATCAGCAAAGGCATTAAGTCCACCAAACAGGGACATCAATGCCAAAGTAAAGTAAACTCTCTTCATAATAAGATGCTTTTAAAGATTCAATTTTTTAGTTATCTACAATTTATTATTTGGGTCTATTTAGTAATACCAATAACATGTTTTTCACTGCAAGCGTTTACACGAAACGCTTGCAGTGAAAATCATTATAGAGCCTTAAGCGAAACGGCAAAGCCGCCGCCACGTGCCTCATCCACCTTTATGGTCTGTCCACGCTTGACGGTTTGACGGGTTATGACGTATGCCTTGGGGTTCTTCTCGTAGTCGGCATCGGGTGCATCCTTGTATATAGTGCACTCGTAACGGCGACCCGGGTCGAGGAAGTCGAGCTTTACAACGGCACGGTGTCCGTTCTCATCACACTTTCCGCCAACAAACCAGTTGTCGGTTCCCTTGGCACGTCGAGCCACTGTGATATAGTCGCCAGGCTCTGCCTCGATGTATCGTGAGTCGTCCCAATCTACCGCCACGTCGCGTATAAACTGGAAGGCGTCATCGTACTTGGCATAGTTCTCGGGCAAATCGGCAGCCATCTGCAACGGCGAGTACATCACAAGATACAGCGCAAGCTGTCCGCAAAGCGTTGTGTGTACATACGATTTGGACCCTTCCTTCCATGTTCCGATCTGCGTCTCAAGTATGCCCGGGGTATAATCCATTGGTCCGCCCTGCAAACGTGTGAACGGCAGGATAACCGTATGGTCGGGATTATTGCCCGCGAATTTCTCGTACTCGGTACCTCTTGCCGACTCGTTGCCTACCAAGTTGGGCCATGTGCGGCACAAACCGGTGGGACGTGTAGCCTCATGCGCGTTCACCATAATATGATGTTTGGCAGCCTCGGTTACGCAGTAGAGGTAGTGGTTGTTCATTATCTGCGAGTAGTGGTGCTCGCCTCGCGGAATGATGTTGCCCACATAGCCGCTCTTTACGGCGTCGTAGCCGTAGCGGTTCATAAGCTTATAGGCTGGCTCAAGATAGCGCTCGTAGTTCATAACCGAACCCGACGTCTCGTGGTGCATCATCAGCTTCACGCCCTTAGAGTGGGCATAGTCGTTGAGAGCCTTGATGTCGAAGTCGGGGTAAGGTGTCTGGAAGTCGAACACATGAAACTTGGAGTGTCCGAACCAGTCTTCCCAACCTTCGTTCCAACCCTCAACCAGCACCTCGTCGAGTCCGTTCTTGGCGGCAAAGTCGATGTACTGGCGCACACGCTCGTTGGTGGCACCATGTCTGCCGTTAGGCTTAACCTTGGTATAGTCGGTCTCGCCGAGCACCACAGAGGGCAGCTCGTCGGTGTACGACCACGACTTATTGTCGCAAATCATCTCCCACCACACACCGCAATACTTCACAGGGTGTATCCACGAGGTGTCCTCTATCTTGCAAGGCTCGTTGAGGTTGAGCGTAAGCTTGCACGAGAGCATGTCTCGGGCATCGTCGCTTACAAGCACCGTGCGCCACGGCGAGGTGCGCGGTGTCTGCATATATCCCTTAAAACCCTGGCTGTCGGGGGTGAGCCACGACTCGAACACCATATTCTTGTCGTCGAGATTGAGGTGCATTGTGGGATAGTCCACACACGCTGCCTCATGCAGATTGATGTAAAGACCGTCGTCGGTCTTCATCTGCAGCGATGTCTGCACACCCGTTTCGGAGAACTGTGTCTGCGACGCATTGTCCGAGATGGACGAGCGGAAGAGCTTGCGTATCTCCGAGAGACGCGATGTCACAGTGCTGTACTCCTGCGTGTCATAGTCGCCGGGCAACCACCAAGCCTTGTGGTCGCCGGTAAGCGCAAACTGTGTATGCTCCTCCTTAACAAGGAAGTAGGCATTGGGTTGCTGCGGAAACTCGTAGCGCAGACCCATACCATAATCGTATACACGGAAGCGCAGGTTCATCAAGCGGCCTGTGCGGTCTTGCTTAAGGGCAACAAACAGCTCGTTATAGTTGTTGCGTATGTTCTTGGTCTCGCCCCACACGGGATGCCATGTCTCGTCAAACGTGCTCGCTTGTGTTGTCTGCACACTGAAACCGTCCATCAGGTTGTCGGCAGCAATAAGTTCGTAGCCAAGGGTAGACGGCTTTATAACCGTCTTACCCTTGTACGTCAAGCTGTATTGCGGCTGCCCCGAAGACGTTAGCTCCACATGCAGCTTTACCTTGCCGCCGGGTGATTGGCAGTCGAAGGCAAAGCCGGTGGCTACAGCCAACAACGAAATTATCAACAAAAGAAACCTTCTCATAATATCTGTCTTATTTTATTTACTCCGATTTTGTGGCAGTCATAGTCATGTTCTTGACGTCAAGCACAATGGTGTAAGTGCCTTCCTCGCCTTCCGAAACCTTCCACTTGTAGTCGCGCTCGTCGGGGTACTTAACGAGCATGCAGGCCGAATGAGACAGACCCACACCGTTCTCGGTAGGCATAATATAGTCGCACTCAAAGCCGCTGTTGATGCTGAGCGGGAACTTCATCTCGCCTTCCTTAAGGGCGAATGTTGCGGTGTAGGTGTTGTCGTCTACCTTGTTAAACTTAACCGACTTGTCGATTTCCCAACCATTAGGTGTGGCATCGCCAACGGCGTAGACGTTGTTGAAATGATACTGAGCCTCGCCTCCAGGCACAACCACAACGTCGTCGCCTGTCACATCTTCCCAGTTGGTTATGCCTGCTCCCTCTATCTTAACGCCGGTAGCTGTGAACGTAACGTTGTACACATACTTCTTGCCCGACTCAAACTTAACGTCGGCAGAGATGGCTGCCTTGTACACCTTACCGTTGTGCTCAAACTCAATGTTGCGTGTTGCGGCATCGTTGCCATCGATGTTAGGCAGCACGATAGCCTCAACATAGTTACCGTCTGCCGAACGCATTTCCACATCTTTCTTGGTGTCGCCAGACACCATGCTAAGCTCGTCGGCAAAGGCGCTGTACGACACCTTGGTGTACATACCCTTGATGTAAGCCTTGAGGTCGGACAGCGAAGAGCCGTCCTCGGCTCTGGTATTCATAAATATCTTTGTAAGCTTATGCTTGAAGTTGAGCACAGCCTGTGGCGCATCGGCGCTCACACCCGTTGCCTTTGCACCAAGAAGGTCTATGGGAGCCTGGTTGTCCTGCTTCTGCACATCAAGCTCCACCACGCCAGCTGCAGCTGTAGTGCTGTACGGATAGTAAGCTACAACGTCCACCTTGCTGCCGTCGTCGGGCAGTTGGGCAACCTTTCCGACAGGTGTAAAGTTGGCATTTGGCGCACAGCCTTCTGTCAGATTGTTGCGGTAGGCAAGGTTGTCGGCGGCATCAATGTCGGTTGTACCAGCCTTAAGTGTGTATATACCTATTTGGTCGCCGGCGTTCCACTGGTCGTCAAAGGCACGTGTCTGCGGCAAGGCGATGTTGGCAACAACCTGCAACTGGGCGTTCTTGGTATCGTTGCCGTTTACTTCTTCGTTGCTGCAAGAGGCAAGAGTCATAGCTCCTACCATTGCAAAAAGCATAAATGATGACTTTTTCATAATCTGTATTTTTAAATTAATATTGTTATGTTTTTGTTTTGGTGTATCTCTATAAGAGATTTGTCGGTGTGCGTTTGGGGCTTATTGGCGTGCGTAAGGAGTGATAACGCCCATGTCAACAATGGTCCAGTTGGTTACAGATGAGTCCAATCCGTCCACACTTACCTTGCCTCCAACGTTAATGGTATCGTGAGAGCCGTCGTTGAAGTTGGCTACATATTTGCCTATCGACGTCTCAAGACGCTGCTGTGTACCGTCCGATAGGAACAGCACAAACTGCACGGTTACATCCTTGCTGAGGTCGAGCGCAAAGACATTGAAGGGTGCCGTTATTGTTCCTGTTGTGGCATTGACAATGAAGTCGGACACAGCCTCAACCGCAGTAGACGGAATGGATGTGTACATATTGTATGTTGCCATTGCATTGGAAAGGATGGCGTAGCCTCCCTGCACCACTGCGCTGCCGTCGGTAGACGTAACTTTGGCCTTAAGCGACACATTGAGCTGTCGTGTTGTCTGCTGCATTGGCAGCGTAAGACTTGTCTTGTCGCCCGTTAGGGATGTTATTGTCTGCGCTGCACAGTAGAAGGTGGAGGGTGTTCCGCTTATTGCTTCGGCATTGCCTGTGCTGTGCGAGGCTGCCTTAACCGTGGCTATGCCGTCGTTCACGTCAACCCCCAACACCGGAACGTATGCCAGGACCGTATAGTCGCGGTTCGACTTAAGCTCCATCTGATATGTGTCCGACGCTACGTTGTAGTTGTCGCCGTTGACAGAGAGCACGTACTGCTGGGGCCGTTGCTGTGCATCTATGCCGCTCCAGTCGGTGTGTATGTCCACCAATGTGCGTGGCAGCACTATCGGGTCGGGCAGTTCGTCGCCGCATGATGCCATGCTTAGGAGCGTGGTGCAGAGCACGGTGCCTAATGCTAATGTTTTAAGGTTATGGTTCATATCCTTGTAGTGTATTGTTTATTTGTTCTACTTTCTGTTTATAAGCCTTGGCTTTAGCTTGCCGGTCGAAGGCTTAGTTTATACGGCGAGGCAGAGCCTTCATGCCCTTGACATCCGCCTTGGATGCCTTGACGATGCTAATGGCAAATCCGCCACCCGACGCAGAGGTTATATCCACTACCGACTTGGCGTCTACCACACCTTTCTTTATTACGTATGCCTGCGGATTGGTGTCCCAGTGGGCATCCTTTGCGTCTGCATATACGGTAGCGATGTACTGTGTGTGCGGGTCGAGGAAGTTGAGTTTGAGCACCGAGCGGTGTCCGTTCTCGTCCACTGTAGAGCCTACATACCAGTCGCCGGTATACTTTGCACAGCGTGCCACGGTGATATAGTCGCCTGGCTCAGCCTCAAGATATTGCGAGTGGTCCCAATCTACGGGCACCTGCTTTATAAACTCGAAGGCATCGGCAAACCTCTCGTACGATTCGGGCACATCCGCCACCATCTGCATAGGCGAGTACATCGTTAGGTACAGAGCCAGCTGTCGGCACAGCGTGGTGCGTGCCTTGCCGTGGTTGCTGCCCTTATAGTAGCTCAGGTCGGTCTGGAAGATGCCGGGGGTGTAATCCATCGGACCTCCCATAAGACGTGTGAAGGGCAGAATGGTGGTATGGTCGACGGGATTTCCGCCCATTGCCTCAAACTCGGTACCGCGTGCCGACTCCTGCGCCAACCAGTTGGGCCAAGTGCGGCAAAGACCTGTAGGACGTACCGCCTCGTGCGAATCGACCATCACCTTATAGTCGGCGGCACGCTCTGCCACGTGCAGATAGTGGTTTACCATCCACTGCGACGAGTGGTTTTCCGACCTTGGTATCACCTGTCCACAATATCCTGTCTTTACGGCGTGATAGCCATTGTCTACCATAAACTGCAGAGCGCGATCGAGCTGTACATCATAGTCGGCTGCATTGGCAGCCGTCTCGTGGTGCATGACAAGCTGCACTCCCTTTGAGGCGGCATACTTGTGAAGCCCGTCCACATCAAAGTCGGGATAAGCGCGGTCGAACCTGAACTGTCGGTTGCGCCAGTAGGATTCCCAGTCTTCCCATCCTTCGTTCCATCCCTCAACCAGCACGCCCTCTATGCCATGCTTTGCGGCAAAGTCGATGTAGCGCTTAACGTTGGCGGTATTGGCTGCGTGGTGTCCGTGCGGCTTAAGCTTGGTATAGTCGGTAATGCCCGGTTTGGCAAATGGGGCGTCGGCATAGCTCCACGAGCCTCCCGAGCCGTTGAACATCTCCCACCATACACCGACAAACTTCATTGGCTTAATCCACGACGTGTCGGCTATCTTGCACGGCTCGTTGAGGTTAAGTATGAGCCTTGAGGCGAGTATGTCGCGTGCGTCGTCGCTCACAATAACGGTTCGCCAAGGCGATGTGCAGAAGGGCAAGAGGTAGCCCTTGTCGCCCTGCTTGTCGGGAACGAGATTGGATGTAAGCACCAAGTTGCGGTCGTCGAGGTCGAGTTCCATACAGGCATAGTCTACAAGTGCCGCCTCGTGGATGTTGATGTACAGTCCGTTGCCCTTCAGCATTAGCGGTGTCTGCACCACGAGGTCGCCCTCTGCCTTGCCTTCGTAGCCCTTGTGGGCAAGCGATTGTTTCGTGAACTCGGTGCGTAGCTGCGACAAACGTGCCGTTGTATACGTGAACTCCTGCGTGTCGTAGTCGCCGGGCAGTGCAAAGGCGGTGTAGTCGAAGCCGAGATTAAACTCGGTCAACTCGTTCTTCAGCACAAACTTGCGCAGCGTTTGCTGCTCGGGAAACTCGTAACGAAAACCCAATCCGTCGTCGAACAGACGGAAACGCACATCGAGCTGACGTGTGGAAGAGGGTTGATAGAAGTGTACAAGCATCTCGTTATAGTTGTTGCGCACAGCCGACTGTTCTCCCCAAACCGTGTTCCAGGTCTCGTCCTTCGACTGTCGTTCGACGCTTTGCAGCTCCATATTGTCCTTCATGCCACTCTCGTTCTTGATGTCCATGCCCAACCGGCTTTGGTGTATCACTACCCTACCCTTATAAGATAAAGTGTAATAGGGTATGCCGTCCTTGCAGTAGGTGTTGAGCACAAACTGCCTGTTGGGCGACATAAGCTCCTCGGCAGCTGCTCCAAGCGACGTAACGAGTATGGCGATAAGCATCAATATCTTCTTCATAATATCTATGTCAAAGTGTTGTTGTATGTTTACTTTATCTCCACTCTACTGCTTGCTGAGCCTTAGCACCTTGCAGCCGTGGGCGGGCAGCGTGACGCTAATCTCGCCGGACGTGCCCACATCCTCGTGGAGCCAGAGGTCGCGCATCTTCATCTGCCCGGTGATGCCGAGCTGCGAGAGGCCGACGGTGCGCTGCTGGGGGGTGTCCTCACGGTTGAAGAGGCCTACCACCCAGTCACCGTTCTTCATCTGTCCGTACCAGATCTGGCTGTTGGGACTGCTGAGGTCGTCGCTCAGGGGTTGGCCCACAAAGCCGTCGGCATTGAGGGCGAGCATCTCCTTGTTCTGGGCGAACTTAAGGAGTGAGGGCAGGTCGTAGTTGCGCACCGACGCGTCGATGGGGTTGTCGGCAATGGACACGGGGCCTCCGGCCATGAGCTGCAGGCTGATGGACGACATGCGCTCCTCGTCGTTGCTGAACGTGTTGAGGCGGATGAAGTCGCCGTCGGGTATCATCTTGCCGCGGCCGGTGATGTGCGACCAGTGGATGAAGCCGTCGAACTCGTTGTGGCAGGTGGGCCAGCCGTTGAACACGCCGCCGCGCAGGCGGCCTGACGTGTGGTCCCAGCCACCTCCGAAGGTGTCGGCCACGATGCGCGCCATGTTCATGTATTTCTTCTCGTACTTGGCGTCGTTGTACATGTTCGGCATCACGATGGAGGTGAACACCCCGTACTTTGCGGCCGACTCGCTGATGTACTTCAGGGCCAGGCGGTACTCGTCGCGCCCATAGCCGCGTCCGGCCATGCCGCCGGCGCCGGAGGCATCCTCGAAGAGGCACATGAAGTCCATGCGGATGAAGTCAACGCCGAGGTTGTGATAGTACTTGAAGAAGCCGTCGATATAGTCGCGCGCGCCCTTGTGGCTGGGGACAACCCAGTTGAATACGTCGCCCTTGTCGGGATACATCACATTGTCGCGGTCGATGGCGTCGTTGTAGTGCAGGTCCTTGAACGTGGCGCCCGAGGTGCCGACGACGGCTGTCTCGTCGGGGCCGTGGAGCCAGAGCGGATTGTCATAGATACCGAGCTTCAAGCCGCGTTCCTTGCACCAGGCGGAGAGGTCCTTGATCTTGACGCCGCCGTAGCTGGTCATGTAGCCGCCCAGATCGGGGTTGGTGGGGTCATCGTCCTTGTTGTAGTACATCGACATGAAGCCGTCGGTGCAGATCATGTTGTAGCCGTAGGGCAGCAGGTTGGCAGCCTGCCAGTCGAGCCACTGCTTCCACTGCGACTCGTTGAGCGAGCGGTCGGTGTTCTCCTGCTCGCGCGTCCAGCAGTACTCATACACCGTGCAGTAGAGCGGTGCTATCTTCTGTACTGTGGTTTCGGTGCCGGGATTGGGGTTGACCGAGGTCGTATCCTTCTCATAATAGGATGCCGGCAGTGTCCAGTCGGTTTCCTCGCTTGTCTGCTTGCAGCTGGCGAAGCCCGACAGGATAAGGAAGAGACTCAGGGTCATTAATGCTATATGCTTGCTGTTTATCATTGTCGTATCGTTCTTGAATAAAGTTCATACTTATTTGCCAGTGGTCTCCTTGAAATAGACCTTGCGGTTGACCACGTCCACCTTAATCTGATAGTAGCCTGCCTTGGTGATGTACCACTTGCGGTCGGGCTGTCCGCTGCCGGAGTTGTCGACGAAGGTCAGCTGGTTGCCGCCCTCGGCAGGCTGCTCGCCGAACGAGGCGGCGCAGTAGTACGGCACCTCAAAACTGTCGCTGCGGATGAACGGGAACTTGATCTCGCCCTTGGTCAGACTGCCCTCCCACGTGAGGCAGTTGGGGTCGGCGGCATAGTTGTAGTGCAGCGAGTTGGCATTGGAGATGGTCCATCCGCACGGCGTGGCGTCGCCCACGAGGTAGAGCTTCATGTCGTTGGCGGCAAGGCGATTGCCCTCGAGCATCTTTGCATACTGGGCGGAGAGGTCAACGCGCTCGCAGACTATCGTGCGCCTGTTGAAGTCAAGGGTGATGCGGTAGTCGCCGTCGGCGGGCACATTCCACTTGTTGTCGTGCATCGTGGAGTTGGCGGCGGTGACGTACTCTATGGCTCCCGTTCCCGTAATGTCCTTGCCAGCCTCGGGCGCCATGATGTAAGGCACCTCAAACTTGTTGGCGTTCTGCATGGGGAACTTCAGCTCGCCCTGCTTGAGCGGGCCCTCATAGACGAAGATGCCCTCGTCCTGCTTGTACATCGGTGCCAGGTCGCCCAAGTTCCATCCGTACGGCGTGGCGCTGCCCACCATCCATACATTCTCCGTATTGATGCGGCTCACGCTGACCGTCATATCCTCCAGGTCGGCCGTGACGGTGTACAGGCCGTCCTCACTCACATGAAGCGGCTCGGCGCCGCCATTGCCAAGCTCGTCATAGACCAGCGTATAGGCATTGCCCTTGGTGCCATAGAACGGCACGTCGGAATAGCGGTCGGGGGTGAGCTTGAAGTCGCCGGCATTGAGGAAGCCGGTCCACGTGTAGCCGTTGTCCATGCCCACGTCCATCTTCACCGCATCGGCCAGGCTGCTGCCGGCCGGGTTGGCGGTGCCGCAGATGTAGAGCTCGTTCTTTGGCTGGTCATACGGCGTGACCGACAGCGTCAGCGAACTGGTCTCGGGCAACTGGTAGGTGGCTGCCTCGGGCTGCATGGCGATGAGCTTGACCGATACGGAGCTCGGCGTGCCGGCCACGCCGTTCCAGTCGGACAGCATGCGGTTGAGCTGTGCCGTGGTGAGCGCGTACGACCGCGCCTCACTGGCCAGGCGCACCGTGTCGGTGGTGTAGGTGGACGACCCCTCGATGCCCATCTCGATATAGTAGGCCACGTCGCCCGAAAGGTTGGAGGCCGCATTCCACGTGAACGTCACGGCCGTTTCCTGCGCCTTGTCAGCGGTCAGGGTGATGGCCGAGTCGGGCGTGCTGCGGAGCTGCATGACATCCTCCGGCCGGTCGAGAGTATAGTGGTTGTCCTCGGAGTTGCAGGCCGTGAAGCCGGCAACCGTCGCCAGGAGGAGAAATATATGTAATAGCTGCTTTTTCATTTTCTTGTCTTATATAAAAATGTTGTCGATTACTTGCTCAACTGGTCCCAATAGGGGTTCTGCACCAACTTGGGGTTCTTGTCGATTTCCGTCTGATGGATGGGGAACCAGTAGTAAGCCTTGCGGTAGACGCGCGTGATGTAGGGCTTGCGCTGATAGAAGCTCGAGGCGTCCTTGCCGTCGAAGTTCATGCCGTAGAAGTCGCCCGACAGTGTGGTCTCGGCCTCCTTCCAGCGGCGCAGGTCGTCGTAGCGCGTGCCCTCGGCACAGAGCTCCACGCGGCGCTCGGCATGGATGAGCTTGCGCATGGCATCCTGGTCGGCGAGGTTGACGTGGATGTAGTTGTTGTCGGTGACGCCGGTGGTGTACTGGCGCACGCCGGCACGCTCACGGATCTTGTTGAGATAGGTGAGGATCTCCTGGTTGCCCGGGTCGCACTCGTTGAGCGCCTCGGCATAGCTGAGATATGCCTCGGCCAGGCGGTAGATGATGCCCGGACGGTAGTTGTAGGAGCCCTGCTTGATGTTGTCCTTCGGATTGACGCGCTTGCGCATCAGGTAACCGTTCTGCGGGGCGTCGTGAGTGTGGTTGTTGTCGGCGCCGCCGTTGAAGAAGTTGTACTGGCGGTCCTCAGAGGGGAAGTAGGCGCCGCTGAAGTTCACCGTCACATAGAAGCGCGGCTCGCGGTGGCAATACATGTTGTAGGTGCCCTGCTTGGTGATGCAGTTGCCGTTCTCGGTCTCGAACTTGGTGCCTGAGCGGTGCTCGTCGGCCCCGGAGAAGCCTTTCTCCTCATACTTTGAGTCGGGATCGGTGATGGGCAGTCCGTTCTCCATGAAGAAGGCGTCAACCAGACTCTGGGTCACGCCGAAGCCGCCATTACCGCCTGAGCCGTTGGGCGTGGCGTTGCGCTCATAGTTCTGGTAGTTGACCGACGGGCGGGCAAAGAGTATCTCGGTGTTGCCGGCATCCTCGCTCTTGAGGAAGGCGTTCTCATAAGAGAGGAACGGGTCGATGGTGGTCTTGCTGTCGTCGGCATACTCGATGTAAAGCTTGTGGCCTGAAGCCTCGGCCTTGTCGATGAGGTCCTTGCAGGCGTCAGCCGCCACACGCCACTTGTTGGCGTCATACTGGGTACTGAACAGGTGTTCGCCGTTGGCATTGACGAAGTTGGCATAGTCGCTGTTGCCGTTGACTAGCGGACTTGCGTCGAACAGCAGCATGCGGGCGCGGATGGCCAGGCACATCAGTGAGGTGATGCGGCCGTATTTCTGCGACTCGCGGTAGCGGGCCGGCAGGATTTTGGAGCAGGCCAGCATCTCGTCGGAGCACCACTTGATGACATCCTCGTAGGGGGTCTGCGTCTCCATCATGTCGGAAAGCGAGGCATTGACGGGCCACACGTAGTCGGGCTTGAAGGGAATGGGGCCGTAGGTGTTGGCCAGCAGGTAATAGTAGTAGGCCTGCATGAAGCGGCACTCCGTCTTCATATAGGTCATCTCACGCTCCGAGATGTCCTGGTCGGTGAGGGCGTGCGCCTTCTCGCGGAAGATGTTGGCCTCGCGGATGCGCTGCGGCAGCAGGGCCCAGTAGTTGCCGTTCCAGTCGCTGGCAGGCGTCCACTCGCCCAAAATCATCGGGATAATCTGGTTGCCGAACTGGCGGTAGCGCTCAGGGATGGTGGCGTCGTCGCCAAGTATCATCCAGCCCAGGTCGAAGATGTAACCGTCGTAGCAGTCGGGAATGGCAGAATAGACATTGGCGAGCCACTGCTCCACATGTGTCTTGTCATTGAACACATTCTCCATGTCCAGTTCCGTGTCCGGCTCCTTGTCGAGGAAGTCGGAGCAGGAGGTGAGGAGCGGCAGACAGGCTGCCAGTATGATAATGTATGATTTGATACTTTTCATAACTATTGTTTCTTATTAGATATTACCTTATTTGTTCCAAGCAATCAGAAGGTAAGGTCCATTCCGATCATGACCGACCGCATGGACGGATACTTCAGACCGTCGGACGTGGAGAGCTCGGGGTCCCACAACTTGAATTTGGAGAGGTAGAACAGGTCGTTGCCGCTCACATAGAAGCGGATGTTCTTGCCGTAAATCTTGTTGCTCCAGGCCTGGGGCAGGGTGAAGCCTATCTCGATCATCTTCAGCCTGAGGAAGCTCATGTTCTTCTTCCACCAGGTGGAGGCGACGTTGTTGTTGGGGTTCTCGGTCGACGAGAGTCTCGGCCAGAACACGTTCTGCGAGGGGTTGTCCTCGGTCCAGCGGTCGTTGTAGTTGGAATAGATGTTGCCCAGCACGCCCTGTCCGCTTCCGGGGATGAAATAGCTGTTGCTGCCGATGATGCGGTAGGCGTCGCCCGTGCCCTGGAAGAAGAAGTTGAAGTCGAAGGCCTTGTATTTCACGTTTCCGCCGAAGCCATAGACGATGCGCGGGTCTGAGGTGCCGCCGATGTAGCCCTCATCCTGGTCGGTGATGAGTCCGTCGCCGTTCATATCCTTGTACTTGATGTCGCCGGGGCGCACCTTGGCGCCGAGCTGCGGCTGCGGCTGGTCGGCCTTCACGTTGCCGTCGGCGTCGAAGTCGTCGGCCGTGTAGAGGCCCAGAGCCTGATAGCCCCACAGCGTGTTGATGCTGCGGCCCGTGATGGAGCGGTAGGTACCCTTGACGCTCTCGGGCTCGTCCTTCTCAATAATCTTGTTGCGGGCATAGGTGAAGTTGCCGTGGGCACTGAGCTCCAGGTTCTTGTTGATGCGCTTGTGATAGGTGACGGAGGCGTCGAGGCCATGGTTGTCCACCTTGCCGTAGTTGGCCCATGGACTGTTGATGTAGCCCACCTGCGTGGGTATCGTACTGCGCTGCATGAAGATGTTGGTGCGGTGCTCCTTGAAGAAGTCAACCTGCACGTTGAGGGCATTCCACAGTCCCACCTCAAGGCCGACATTTGCCTTCACTGAGGTCTCCCATGTGAGGTCCGCGACACCGTAGTCGCCCTCCTGGATGCCGCCACGGTAATAGTCGCCCTTGTAGCCCCAGTTGTAGCCGGAGGCATTGCTGTTGATGGTCGTGATGTAGGCGAAGCGGCGTCCGCCGATGTCGTCATTGCCGAGCTTGCCGACCGAGGCCCTCAGCTTCAGCAGGTTGACGGTGGAGCGCAGGGGATCCATGAACTTCTCCTCGGAGATGACGTAACCTAAGGCGATAGACGGGAAGAAGCCGTAGCGGTGACCCTTGGCAAAGTTCTCTGAGCCGTTGTAGCCGAAGTTGAACTCGCCGATGTAGCGGTTGTCGTAGGTATATGACAGGCGTCCTGCGATGCCCTGTGTGCGCTTGGACTGCACGTCGCCCCAGTCGTAGCTGCGCTGGTTGTAGAGGAACAGGGCGTTGACGCTGTGCTTCTTGGCGAACACGTGGTCGTACGACAGCGAGCCTTCAAGGTAGGTGCTCTGGTTGCCGAAGTTGCCGTTGCTCGAATGTGACAGCACGTCGGTGCCGTATTTCAGAATGGAATGCACGAGGTTGCCCGAGGCGTCGCGCGAATGCGCCACACTATAATAGTCGGGCGTGCGGCCGCGCGTCACGAAGTTCTCGCTGTAGTTGTCAAACGAGAACACCACCTTGGCCTTCAGGCCTTTGAGCAGCATCTTCAGGTCCTGCTCCACCGAGAACAGCGACTGTATCTGCGCATGACCGCTGCGGTAGTAGCCCTGCTGCGTGCTCATGGCCCAGGGGTTGTAGCGCTCTACCGAGGCGATGGGGATGGTGCCGTCGGAATAACGTGTTGGATGGACGTAGGGCGGGGTCTCAAAGGCTTTGGAGAAGACCTCGTCGGTGCCACTGTTCGACTTGCGCAGGTTCTGCAGATAGCCGCCGATGTTGAAGCGCAGCAGGGTCGTCGGCGTGAGGTTCAGGTCGACGTTGGCGCGCATGTTGTAGCGGGTGAGCTTGCTGCCCGTGTCGTAGTCGAGCGTCGGGTCGGTCTCCATGATGCCGTTCTCGTGATAAATCGAGGCTGTCAGCGAGTAGCGGAGTATCTTGGTGCCGCCCGAGACGGTCATGTTGGCGCGCGTCGAGTAGGCATAGTCCTTGGTGATGGCGTCGATCCAGTTCACGTTAGGATAGAGGTCACGGTCGTAGCCCGTATAGGTCTTCAGCACCTGGTCCTTGGAGAACATGCCCGGATTGAGCTCGTTGAGGAGGTTCATGTATTCGGCGGCGCCCACAAACTGCGGCAGTTTGGTAGGCGTCTGGATAGACTGCTCCACACGGAAGTTGACCGACGGCTTGGCCACCGCGCCGCGCTTGGTGTTGATGATGATGACACCATTGGCGCCGCGCACACCGTACATGGCGCTGGCCGAGGCATCCTTCAGTACTGAGAACGACTCTATCTCGGCCGGGTCGATGTCGTTCAGGCTGCGCTCCACGCCGTCAATGAGCACCAGGGGCTTGCTGCCGCTGCCGAAGGTGGAGATACCGCGAATCCAGAAGTTGGAGTCGTCATATCCCGGCTCGCCCGACGGCTTCACGGCAATGATGCCCGCCAGCTGGCCGGCAAGGTTGTTGCTTAGCGAGCGGCTTGAGCCGACCTGCAACTTGCCGGGGTCGAGGGTCTGTATAGAGCCTATAACCGACAGCTTCTTCTGGTTGCCGTAGCCCACAACCACAACCTCGTCGGTAGCCACGGCATCCTCCTTTAACTGTATATTAAAGTTGATGTCGCTGCCTACACGCACCTCCTGCTGCTTGAAGCCGAGGTAGTTAAACACCAGCACCGAGTTCTTGGACGGCACACTGATGTAGAAGTGGCCGTCGATGTCGGTTATTGCCGCGTCCTTGGAACCCTTTATGGTGACGCTCACGCCTATAAGCGGACTGTTCTCGCCATCGACAACAGTACCACTGACCTTTATGCCCTTTTGCTGTTGCTGGAGCATGAAGGCTGGTGCAGCCGTTGCCGGCACGAGCGGAGCCGATGCCATAGGCGCTAACATTACGGAGTACAATAAGGAATGCCTTATATTCATAATGTAAGTAGTTTTTAATTATTTGATTAAGTTGTTTAATTTTTTTGCAAAGTTATCAATTTTAAGTATACGCAAGAACAGTGTATCACAAAAATACAAACGTTTCACAAGGTATTTTCACTGGTTTTCAATGGGTTACGTTTTTCAATGGTGGCATAAAATACAAATGCCGTACAGATAGATGCTTGACTCTTGTGAAGCATCATTCGATGCGCAGCACCTGGTTTTCAAAGTCGTCGGGGCATAACGAGCGCAGACGTATGCGCGAGCGGTACGAGTATATGGTCTGCTTTGAGCAGCGCAGGAAGGAGGCTATCTTCTCGTTCTCCACAATGCCAAGACGCATCAAGGCATAGATGCGCAGCTCAGTGCTGAGCCTGTCCTTGTGCTTGGGCTGTATCGACTCTTCGGGGCGAAGCAACGCGTTAAACGTGGGCACAAAGCGCGGGAATATCTTGAGGAAGATGCGGTCGAAGTCTTCGAAGAACTCTTCAACCTCGTCGTCGATAATGGTCTTCGACTTTAGCTTGCGGTACAGCTCGCTCACCATGCCTGCCGCAGCAAGCTTGTTGAGCGAGCGCCGATATGCCTCAAGCTTGTCGATGTACGACGAACACTTCGACATAAACTCCATTATGTATATGTTCTTAATCTTATTTGCCTCGCCAAGGGAGACGTTCGACTCGCGAAGCCTAATATTAGCGTCGTTGAGCTGCTCGTTCGTAGAGGTTATCTGGGTATTGAGCGAGTTGAGCTTGCTATTCATCTCGGCAAGGCTCTCGTTCGACTTAAGCAGCTGTCGACGTGCCTGGGCTATGCGTCTGAGCTGCTTGTAGGTGTAGAACACCATGCACACAAGCATCAATAGCAGCGCCACCACTACCGCCAAGCCCACTGTAAGGTGGCGACGCTCGGCTGCCTTCATGCTGTAGTAAGCCTTGTCGATAATGGGCAGAACGTCCGACACCTCGAATATGCGAAGCTTGGCGTTGCACACGGTGGCATCCTCAAGCGACTTACGCATATAGCGGTAGGCTCTGTCCACATCGCCCTCCTCATATAATATGGTGGCGAGGCGGCGCAGGGAGATATATTCGCGCACGCTGTTCTTGATGTCGGATATTGCCGACATTATGAGATACTGCTTCACACACTCCGTATCGTCTACCTTGTCGTATATATCGGCGATGGCGTAGGCTATGTATCCCATGTCGCGGTTGTTTACGTCAAGGTTGTTGTAAGCCTTAACAAGAATGTGCAACGCATCGGTGTATTTGTGGCGTGTGGTAAGAAACTCGGCATCGTCCCATATCGATTTCGTGGTTTGAAGGTTGCGCATGGAGTCGCGATAGCCCACACGCAGTTGCTCATAATAATCTTTCTGGGCTTTGGTAAGGGCTGTCAGGCGCTTTGCCTCGTACAGCTCGCCGTACAAACTGTAGTAGTAGGTCTGCACGCCGGTCGACATCAAGGGTCGGTCTAACGATTGCAGCTGGCGAATGGCAGCAATATAGTCGCCGTTCTTAATCAATATGGCGGCAATGTCGAGCTGTGAATACTGCACCTCCACCTTATTGCCTATGCGTTGCGCCACATGCAGCTTGCGGTCAGCATAGACGTAAGCCGAATCGAGCACAAACTGCTTGTACATAAAGAAGAGCTGCCGGGTAAGGTCCAGTCGGTCGGCATCATTGGTTGCTCGGCTCAGCTTCTGCTTAGCCTTGGCAATGCGTTGCTCGTACAGACGGTTGTACACGTTGCTGCTGTCTATCACGCGGTCGAGGTCGGCAAGGGTTGGTCGCCAGTGGCGTGTGGAGGCAGGGGCTGCCGTTATGGTTGCCGCAAAGGCAACGCCTAATAGTATAGAAGTTATCTGTCGATACATTACCCTTATTTCCGCAACACTATAATTTAATGTTTTTTATAAGCACCTGAGCAACAAAAAGTTGCTCAGGATTTTGCCATGTCAGAAATTTCACTTATCTTAGTGTTGCAAAATAAAAACAAACAAAATTCTGAATGACATGGCAAAAGTACAAATAAAATCCGAGAAACTCACTCCTTTTGGTGGAATTTTTTCTATTATGGAGCAATTTGATGCTCTTTTAGCTCAAACCATAGATTCCTCCTTGGGATTGAGATGCACTATGTTTGGTTATCAATATAGCGAGATTCTACGCTC
>ERZ1026894.888-NODE-888-length-19696-cov-24.904384_pt1 | contig 19696 bp, 16 predicted proteins | sample MGYA00380177_ERZ1026894 | MGnify/ENA primary metagenome ERZ1026894 (study PRJEB33269, sample SAMEA4719813) | human gut metagenome | biome: human-associated habitat; feature: organic feature; material: feces | place: Cameroon | collected 2013-10 ... | reverse complement strand
TTTTAAAGAATTACGCGTTTTTTGTAAATTTTCCTAAAACTCGAAATTTAGGCTAATTAAGTAATTTGTCAACTTTCTAAGAAAGTTACTGCTTATATAAGTTAAGAAATTTTAGAGGAGTTTAATTATGGGATTAAATGATTTTGCCATAACAAAAGAAAGAGCTTTGCCAATTTTTATTTTGGCAGATGTAAGCGGTAGTATGCGTGGAATGAAAATCCAGGCTGTAAACAAAGCAATCCAGGATATGGTTGCAACACTTCGTAATGTTGATGATATCCGTGGAGTTTTCAAGTTAAGTGTAATTACTTTTGGTGGTAATGATGAAGTAATTGTACAACAGCTTCCAACAGATATTAAAGATTTAGAAATTACAGAATTATCTGCTTCTGGTAGAACACCTATGGGTGCTGCAATTTCAAAGCTTAAAGAACTTATTGAAGATAAGGAGATTGTAAAATCAAAGGATTTTCAGCCAACTATTGTTCTTTTGAGTGATGGTTGTCCAACAGATTATGATGGAAAAGAATACGATTCTCTTGAAAATTATCTGAATTGGGAACCAATTAAATTATTCCATGAAGCTCCAAGATGCGCAAAATGCATGAGAGTAGCAATGAGTGTAGATGAAGCAACAGATCTTAATATGCTAAGAGCTTTCTTGAATAATGAAACTGAACCTATGCAGGCAACTAATGCAAATGATATTGCGAAAATGTTTAAATGGGTAACTATGTCTACAATTAGTAGGATGTCTAGTACAGATCCAGATAATGTTCAGAGTTTCCTTAAGTTTGATTCTGACTCAGAGGATGATGATATTCTTGTATGAGTGAAGTAATTATCAAGGAACTTGATAATGCAAAACTTTTAGTTCTCTCCGAAAAAGGCGAGAACCACATAAAAAGCGGTATTTGTAATCAAGATTCCTATTCTTTCAAAGTCGATGACTCTGGTAATTATGCTTTTGTAGTGGCAGATGGTGTAAGCACTTGTGCATTTGCAAAAGAAGGGGCTGATAAAGCCTGTGAAGCTGTATGCAATTTGCTTTCAGAATGTATGAAATTACCAGAAGATGACATAAAACAGAAAGTTTTTTCTGAATGGAAAAACTTGGTTGAAAAGAATTGGAATGATTACGGAACCACTATCAATTTTATATATGTATATCCAGAAAGAATAGTAATGGGAAAGGTTGGTGATGGTGCTGTTATAGTAAAAGACGCTGAGACAGCATCGTTCTTGTATGAAGAATCTGAATTTTACACTTCAGAAACTTTTGCTTTAGGAACTTTTCTTCCAAAACAATCTTTTAAGGTAAATTTAATAAAACGAAATAATTCATTGTCACTTTTATTAGTTTTAATGACAGATGGCATCGAAAAAGAGCTTGATTCTGAAAAACTCAGAGAGTTTTCAGAATACATAGATTTAAATATCGGGAACCCAAATTTTATGTTAGAATTAAAGGATTGGGTTTTAGGTCTAAATAAGAAAAATGGTGATGATAAAACCATTTTAATATGCAAAATCGAAGGAAGATAGGGAAATGAATGAACTTGAAGGTCAAATTTTAACATCAATCAATGGTACAAAATATTATCTTTCTAAGATTATCGGACAGGGTGCCCAAGGAATCATTTACAGTACTGCTGATGATGAATATGTTGTAAAGCTATATAAAAAAGAATCAGATTTAAAAAACAAGAGAAAATTAAAGAAACTTACATGGCTTTTAAAAACAGATTATCCAGATCAGTTTATTAAACCATTAGATATTATTGATTCTCCATACATTGGCTATGTAATGAAAAAAGTAAAAGGTCACATTTCTTTAAATAAATTACTTATTCCAAATCGTGAAATGTCTTTTTCTGACTGGTATAACAACGGTACTGGTGGACTATATAGAAGACTTTTGGTTGGACAAAAAATAGCTATGCAATTTGCTAATCTTCATAAAAAGAATCTGGCTTATTGTGATCTTTCAGGAAACAATATTCTTGTTAATGAAAATACAGATATAAATTCTGTCTGCATGATAGATATAGATAATATTTATATTCCTGGTGCTGACGAGGTAAACGTTTTGGGGACTTCACGTTATATGGCACCAGAAATTCTTACCAAGCAACTTGATCCAGATATTTTTACTGACAGTTATTCTTTAGCAGTTATCTTATTTGAATTATTAAAAACAGGACATCCATACATTGGTGATTTTATTGAAGATGGAACTCCAGAACAGATGACAGAAGCATATAAAGGTCTTTATCCATATGTTGAAGACCCTTCTACTGATTTAAATCGTTCTTCCCAGATGCTTCCATCAGATGTTGTATTTACAACACAATTAAAGGAATTATTCCAGAAAACTTTCATTGATGGAAAAGAGAATAGAGTCTCAAGAGTTAGAGCACAGGAATATGCTTTAGCATTCCAGAGAGCATCAAATTTGGTTGTAAAATGCTCTAATTGTGGAAATTGGCATTATGCAAAGCCTGATGAAAATCACAAATATATTTGTCCATGGTGTGATGCACTTTATGAAAAACCCTTAAGAATAGCGTTCTATGAAAAATATAATTGCAAAATTAGTGGTCAAAAGATTCCGGTAAGCGACAAACATCTTGAGGATTTTATTCTAAAAGAAAAATCAAAGAATATCGTAACAAAGAATTACATTAAAGATTCATATGAAGAAAATGATGATACTGCTCTTGAAGAATACTTTTCTGTGCGATTAGCGAAAGATGGAAAGTTCTATCTGATAAACCAATCAGGAAATATGATTGCTTTGAAAAAGGCAACAGAAGATAAGTTTGTAATAATCAAAAAAGATGAAATGAAACCTTTGGATATTAAAGATACCATTATTTTTACTAACCCAAAAGATTTGCAAAACTTTGATTTTGGAAACAATGTAAAAGGTATTTCTTTCAGATACGCAGTAGTTAAATAAGGAATTGGGAATGAAAACATCAGATATTATTTGGGGCGGCGATCATAAAGTAATTGTAACTCTTAGAAATCCTATAGAAGGAATGAAAGAAGGTGATGAAGTTCAGATTGAATTTAACTACTTGGAAAATGTTTATGAACTTACCTTTGAAGGGAAAAAAACTGTAATTATACCTAGCAACAAGGCCAGTGAAGATCAGCTTGATTTATTAAGAAATGGCAGAAGCAGTATGAATACAATTCTTAGTATGGATGAAGATGGATGCTTTATTCAGCTAAGAATTTTTGAGGAAATTGTCTTGCTTGGCCAATTATCTACATTAAGGATTGCAATAACAGATGAGGTTATTGATAGATTAACAGATAAAGAACAACAAAATCCTCTTGAAGCTCTTAAAGAAAAGTTTATTTATACAGATCCAAAAACAAAGAAAACTATGATCTTTGTAAAAGGATATAACAAAAAAAATGCAGACTTTTCTATTCTTTCAAGACGAAATAGATTAAATGTTTCTAAGGATTCTGATTCATATATTTCTAGCGGTTATGCTAGATACGATAGTAGTTATGCAGATTTTGATGCCGTATATTTAATTTCAGGAAACATTGAGTTTGTTGATTCAACAAGAGATGCAAAAATATCTGATGAATTAAATAAGAACATGGAAAAAATCCGTTCAAGTGGTAAATACTTTGAGATTTGGGATGCTTATTTAAATCTTGAAAGAATCAGTATGCTTCAACATGCAAAAGCAACTGGAGTTATTAAGTATAAATCTGTCCGAAGCCAAGCTACAAGTAATGGATACAAATACACTTTTACTTTAGAAGATGGACAATATGCAGATTTCTTAAAGGATGAGATTCTTGATTCTCATGTAGAAGACATTATTAACAGTGAGAAAACAACAGCAGATAATATAACCTCATTTAGAACTACAAAAGTTGGTGCTTTCTCAAAAATTATTGGTAATGAATGTATTGTAATTGATACTGATGCACCTTCTATTAATAATTTTATACCAGCAGAGGGGTACCTTTTCACATCTCTATCTGGTGATAAGATTAGAATGTATCGTTGTGAAATTGCTAAAGATAGAATCAGTAATAATAGAGCAGAAATTGATCATCTTCAGGAAATAATAGAAGATGGAACTCTTTTCCATAATCAGATTGGAGAAAATATTCCAATAACAAATAAACTAAAAGCATCTCCTCAACTTAAGAATAAGACTTTTAACCAGGAACAGATACAGGCAATTGATAATGCTATAAATACACCTGATATTTCTCTTATTCTAGGACCTCCAGGAACTGGAAAAACAACAGTAATAAAGGGAATAGTTACTCGTTTTGAAGAATTATTCAAAAAAAATAATCCAAACGAAACTCCTGATATTCTTATTTCAAGTTTCCAGCATGAAGCAGTGGACAATGCAGCAATTGGTATGGAAAATGATGGTCTTCCTGCAAATAGAACTGGTGGAAAGAAAAGAGAAGGCAGTAATGTTTCCTTCTACATAGATGATTGGAAAAAGAAAAAAACAAAAGAACTCTCTGAACAATTAGATAAAAATCAGGTAGATAAAGATGACTCTATTGAAAGTCTGAGAGGTCAGATTTTTGCCTGGTCAAAAAAAGGATGTGATTTAACAGAAGGTATTGCAATTCTCAAAACTCAAGTAAATGAAAATCTGGTTTCTTTATCTGCTGATGTAGTTGATGAATCTAGAAAATTAATTGCTCAAGTCGAAAATGGTGGGAAAACAGAAGCTATAAAAAGCATTTTGAATGATGAAGATCAGCAAAGAAATATAGTTTTATTATCTCAAAGATTGGATATTGAAGCTTTCAAAGATGATGGTGTTAGACACGCAAAAAAACTTAAGATTGCAATAGAAGATGAAAGTCTGTTTGATAATACAGATGTTGAACCTATAAAAGCTGTTATTTCCTCTGAAGGTGAAGACACAGAAATCTTTAAAAAGTTTGTAGAAACTGTCAACTTTCTAAAAGAAAACTATCTTAAAGAAGATGTGAAAGCACAAGAAGAAAAAATAGATATTCCTCATCAATTAGAACTTTTGTTAAAACGCATTGATGGAGAATTAAAGAATAAGAAAATTGAAAATCTAAATGATTCTATGGCAGCAGAAACATTAATTCTCAGACAATATCTTGATTTAATTCAGGATGATGCTGAAATTAAGAGAATAGTTGAGAATTATTCCAGCATTAATGCTGCAACTTGTCAGCAATCAATGGATATTAGAAAGGGGGCTCAGGACAAAAAATATGATTTAGTAATTATTGATGAGGCTGCCCGTGCAAATCCTTTGGACTTAATGATTCCTATGGCAATGGGGAAAAAGGTTATTTTAGTAGGAGACCATAAACAGCTTCCTCATATGTTATCACCTGAAGTTGTTAAGGAATATCGCAAAGAAGGTAATACTGAACAGATGCAGGTTTTGGAAGAAAGTCTCTTTGAACGTTTATTCAATACGCTTGAAAGCTCAGGAGCTAAGAAACGAACTACTAGACTTACAAAACAGTATCGAATGAATCCTGTTATTAGTAATTTTGCAAGTAAATGCTTCTATGAAGAAAAAAGTACGGATGTTGGGCTTGATTCCTCAGAAGTAAAAGTTGAAGAAAAACAGGCAAATCTTGGAATGTATAAAGATAAACCTCTCGTTTTCCTTGATATGCCACAAGCAACTTTTGATGCGGAAAAATCTGGAGTGAGTAAATCACGTCCTGCAGAAGCAAAAATTATTATGGATGAAGTTGTAAAGGTTCTGAAAAAAGATCCTAATAAATCTGTTGGTATTATTACTTTCTATAGGAAGCAAGTTGATGTCATCAATGAATATAAAATAAATCTAACTGATGAACAGAAGACTAGGGTAGAGATTGGAACTGTTGATGCTTTTCAGGGAAAAGAATTTGATGTTGTCTTTCTTTCTTGTGTAAGAGCAAACAATTATTCTGAAGATGATTTACACAAGAAAATAGGTCATTCAATTGATAAGAATCGATTGTGTGTATCTTATACTCGTGCAAGACAGTTACTTGTAACTGTTGGTGATAAAGAAACTATGTCTTTTATTCCAGAGATGAAAGAATTAATCGAAATTTGTGAAAAAGGAGATGTAGGTTACTATGAACTTATCAAAGAGTAATACAGTATTTTCATTTGGACCATTCAAGCATTCTCTTTCTGCAAATGCATATAATGTAATTGAGTTTGCATGGCCTGTAAAAGCATTTGAATGTTATGCAAATAAAATAGAATCAGGTTCATTAGACGCATTAGCATTAACTGTATTAGAATTATTAAATTTACAATACTTAAGATTGGATCAAATTGCAGATGATTTAGGAATTAGTAAAGAACTTTTAGAGCATATTATTGATCATGAACTTCTTTCTAAAGGTTATTGTGAACAAAATAAAAAGGAATTTAAGGTTACAGATAAAGGAACTGAATATCTTAGAGATATAACTACTAACGAAATAAGTAAAGAAAAAGTTTTTGGTTATATGTTTCAAAGTATGGTCGATGGAGAGTTTTTCCCATTCTTCTATGAAGGAACATTACCGGATCCTTGGCGCAATAAAGACGGGCTCTACTTCCTTGATGTTGAGGAAAAACAGCCAGAACAAAAAGAAGACTCAACTGTTTTGTTGAATAAGATAAATCGTGCTTATCATAAATACGGGTATATTTATCATAAATCGAAAGAAGTTTCTGAAAATCCTTCATTTGATGAGAATATGTTTGTTGATGCAGAAGATGACATCCAAGATCAGGATTTTGATTATGATGCAGATATGAAAGATTCTTCATTAAGCGAAGAAGAAAAAGTTGAATTAAAAAATCTGAAAAATGCTCGTATAAAATTGCTTAAAACAGCACCTAAAGAGTTATATGTAAAATTTAGACTATATTCTCTTAAAGATGATCCAAATTCATTCCAGATTAATTCGCCATTTGAAGAAAATGAAACTAAATGGTATTCAGAATCTTTTGCTCGAATGAGAAAGGATTCTAATATAACATTTGGTTTGTCAGAATCTGATATGAAGAAACTAGAATCGTATTGTTTTGAAGTAACAAATCAAATGTATAACGATATTCCAGAATTGAAAGAACTTAATCCAGAAGAGTATCTTGAAAGAACTTATCCAGAATTAAACTCATGTAGTATTAAGGCTATTCTTAAAAAAAGTTATTTACGTCTTGTTCGACAGGAAATTTTTGCACAAAAAGGTGCTAATAATGAATCCGATGTAATTATGAATGTTTATAGATCACTTGAGTTATTATTAAACAATTACATTAAAAAAAACAGCAATAAAGGAAAAGTTATTAGTTCTTATTTCAATTCAGTAGGATTTGAATCAGATATTGATGATATTCCAAGATATTTCGGAATAACAGATAACTTATCTGCTGTTAATACGGAAAAAAGAACTCTTTTGGATTCTGGAAATAATTTCTATAAACGATCAATGATGAAGAATTTTAATGGTAGCAGAAATGGAACTTCATTAAGAGAGAAATACTATTTCTTAATGTATGCAGCTTACTTGAATAAAAATCTAAATTTTGCAAAGGCTTTGAAGGAAGATAAGTCGATTGTAGCGAAAATTGATTACATAAATTATAAACGAAATGACTATGCAGGTCATAATGATGGATATGATGTTGCAGAAGTTGATTCAAAATTACTTAAAGATATAGTGACTACTTTTAACGAACTCTCGAGCGTTTTAGTGTCTAACTTTGATAAATAGGGGATTGAAAAATGGGAAAGAAAAATAAGGGTGGAAATAAACCTTCAGTAACAAAAACAACAGTTACAGCATCGGCTGCATCTAACAGCATCTCAGCAGAAGACAAAGAACTCCTTGATTTGGCAAAATTAGTTGTGGAAGAAGGAGACAAAGATTTAAAAAATCTCATCCAAAAGTTAGCGGAAAAAGCTAATGAAGAACATAAATTAGAACTTGAAGGTCTAAAAAATGAATTTACAAAAAATCTTGAAACAGAATATGCTGACAAAGTTAAGGAAATTGAAACCTTAAAAGAAGAACTTGATAAACTTGAAGAAGAAAAGAAAGCAATAGAGCAGGGTAAAATTGATCTTGAACGAGACAGAAAGAACCTTAAAATTGATCGAAAAAATATTCTTGAAAAAGCTGAAAAAGAAGCAAAAGCAAAGATTGATGTTGTTTATAGGGAAGAAAAAGCTAAGTTTGAAAAGGAGCAAAAAGAATTAGAAGAAAGTATTTCAGATATTGAAAATCAGAAAAAAGTGTTTGAAAAGGGAAAAGAAGCTTTTAATGAAGAGATGGCTTCAGAAAGAAAAAAACTTAAAAAAGAAAGAAAAGAATTTGAAGAAGAAAAAACTGATATAAAAGAAAGTTTTGAAAGACGTGACAACAGATTAAAGGCCAAAGAAGAAGAATATAACAATTCTAATCCTGTAAAGATTGCAGAATTAGAATCAGTAATTAGCAATTTAAAGGATTCTCTTATACGTTGGGAAGAAGAATATAAAAAGCTTTCAGCACAGAAGAATGAACTTGAATTAACAAAGGCAAAAATTGAAGGCTATTCGATTGAAGAACTTCAGCAGGAACGCGAACGACTTGCAAACGAATTAGACGAATTACAGAACAAATTTAGCGAATATACAGATTTAAAACTTTCTGAAATGAAGTTGGCTCTGGAAAATAAACCAAAATATATTGATCAAATTAACCAGTTGCAGTCAGAAGTAGCTAATAAAGAGCATGAACTTTCTAGACGTGCAAATGTCCAGCTTGAATATGAGCAGCTTAAAGAGCAGTTGGGATTATTGCGTTCTCTTAATGATCATTTAAGAACAGAATTATCAACAACAAAGAAAATGCTTGAAAGTTCAACAGGTGATGTATGTCCTGCATTGACTCAAATCGATACAAACGTTGATTCTGAAAAAGAAAATGATTTAAAGAAAAAACGTGATAATTTAAAGTCTCAATCAGAATCATTAAATTCAATTGTAAATCATATTATCACTTATGCTGCAAGCCGAGCAAAACCTCTTTTCTATTCAAAGGAAGATATAAAAGCATTTATTGCAGGTATGGCAGCTTCTCCTTTTGCAATTCTGCAGGGTATGTCTGGAACTGGAAAGACAAGTCTTCCTAGAATTTTTGCAGATGCAATATTTGGTGAAGTAAACATTGTTCCAGTTGAATCGTCATGGCGCGATAGAAATGAATTACTTGGTTACTATAATGATTTTAGTAAAAAATACACTGCGAAAGAATTTACTTGTGATTTATACAAAGCAAATACTCCTAATTATCGAAGCGTACCATACTTTATTGTATTGGATGAAATGAATCTTTCACGTGTAGAGTATTATTTTGCAGATTTCTTATCTGTTCTTGAAAATGATCCAAATGAGTGGAAAGTTCAATTAGTTGAAACAGATATGAGACAGCTTCCAAATGAAATCACACCAGAAGTTAGAGATGCATTGGCTAATGATGATTCTGCTCGTTATGTTGAATTGCGATCAATAGTAGAGAAACTTTACCCAGAAAAGGGTAGCTTGGATTCTGAAGCAATCCAAAATGCACAGGCTGGTGAGAAACAAAAATTGCTTCAGTTCTTAGAAGAAAAACACTTTAAGAATATTCATGGTTCTGCAAGTCTTGTTACAGGTCCACAGCTTCTTGAAGATGGTAAAACAATTACCATTCCTGAAAATGTTTGGTTTATTGGAACAGCAAACAAAGATGAATCTACATTTGAAATTACAGATAAGGTTTATGACCGTGCACAAGTTATGAACTTCAAGAATCGTGCAAAGGGAACAAAACTTGATAAGAGTATTGAAAAGAAGTTTATTCCTTACGGAACATTAAAAACTCTCTTTACTAAAGCTAAAAAAGAATTTGAATTCGACTGTGCTTCAAATTCTGCTATCAATGATATTGATAATTATTTGAAAGAGCATTTTAAGGTTTCATTTGGTAATCGAATCTTAGACCAGATTAATAAATTTGTTCCTGTGTATGTAGCCGCATCTTTTGTATCAAAACCAAAGAATGAAGCAGAAGAAAATGTTTATATATATGAAGCTCTTGATTATCAGATAACAAACAAAGTTCTTAGAAAACTTGAATATATCGATATGACTGGAGAAGAAATTGAAGAACTTGAAAGCATTTTTAAAAATTACAATCTTAAACTTGCTTTAGATTTTCTTAGCTCTAAAAAGGAAAACTAAATGACAGTTTCATTTGTTGATGCATTTGAAAGCAACAAAGAAATATCATTAGAAGAAATAAACTATATTATTCCTTATTCTGGAAAACTGGTAATAAAAGATGTGAATCCAGATAGTTGTGTATTAAATCACAAACTAATTCATCATGATTCAATGTTCGAGTTACCAATTCAACAGGATGATATTACTCTTAGTTGCGGTACAGATACTGTTAGAATAAAGATTCTCAAAGGTGAACTTTCACAGGAAAGTATAATTGATTATCAGGATATTTATAAACAATATATGTCTTATACTAAGGATGATTGTTTTGATTATCATGATTTGTTAAAAGCTTTTGATATAAATAATACTGACGCTATAAAACTATGTTCCTTTAATAAAAAATTTGCAAATTTATTACAATCCAATAACCGTGATGAAATATTGAAAGATGTGAAATATTTACCTCACATTTTCCATAGACCCAAATTGCACTTGAAACAAGTAGAGGAGGTTAGACCTGCTTCTATCGTTACAAGAATCGGAACTGAATCTATTAGACATTTGGCATCTCATAGTGAACATTGGAAAGGTATTAAAGCAAACGGGCTTATTCCAGAACGATTATTAGCAAGAATTCTTGAAGATGATTATGCCATTTACGAAAATATTGCAGCAAAAACAATAGTTGATAGATTGTATGCATTAGAAAAGAAAGAAAAAGAAGATACCATTGATTGTAAGATGAATTTCACCTTATCTGAATCATATTCTCAGGGCGGTGAACGGCAGAATTTCTTTGATGCAATCAATTTTCTTTTTAAGGGCTTTGAAAATTCAGAGTCTAGTACTACTCAAAAATTAATTGAAGAAACACTGGAAATTATAAATTCAATTCTTGAATACCTTTCAAAGTGTAAATCGACAAATTTATATCGTCATATAAAGAAAGAAAAAGAAATAAAAGGGACACTAAAGAAAACCAATATTTTCATGATGGATAACTATTATAAAAAAGTTTATCAATTGTGGAAATTAGTAGGAGAAAAAGAAGAAATTTCTGAAATCTTTGAAAAAAAAGAACTAAAAGAAGAGTATCTTGTTTATGCAGAACTAGTCATTCTCTTCTGCCTAAATTATATGGGATTCAAATCAGAGAATGATAATGAAACCTTGTTGAGCAATAATTTATTCAATCATTGCTGTTTTGTCTTTGAAGACTGGAAAATCGTTTTAAATACAGAAAAGGCAAAACTCTTTGACGGTTTTATTACTGTAGAAATTACACAGGAAAAAAAGATACCTGTTCATTTCACAATAGAGTTACCGGATAGTTCTATATATCAACAATTTAAAGTATCAAAAGCTGGTAATGAATTAATCTTTGATAAAAAACTTAATGAAAGCGAACAAAATGAACTATGTAATTTGCTTTTAAATAAGATAGATAAAAAGTTGCAGAGTAAGTGGAGACAAGAATTTAGAAAGACTCTTTTTGATACAATGATGAAGGTTTCAAATAACAAAGAAACTTTATTATTTGTACCTTGGAAATATGGAATAGCCGATGATTACAAAACAGCGAAGGAGACTATTAATCAAATAGGAAAACTACTACCATCTGGATTTGATGAATGTTACGTTCTTAATATTACTCGTCCAAATGAATTAAGAAATATTAGTGATGAATCGCTGTTAAAATCTTTAGTGTCATATAGTTTAAGAAATCAAGAATCTGCTAAAAATAAACAATTCGGAATTATTCCAGTAACACTCAATGATGTAAATTCTTTCAGGCGTTTATCAAAAATTTTCCTGAAAAATATGATTACTTTAAAAGATGAACAAACTTGTTGTCCTCAGTGTGGTTCAAAAATAAAAGGTGATAAAACTAAAGGTTATTGCTGTGTAAATCAGGAATGTAACTTTAAGATTTTTAATTCTCAGTGTCCTGATTGCAGAAAGAAGTATTGGTATACAGACTATATATTCCCTAAGGTTTTTCAGCTAGATACTGAATCAATAGGAATGAAGATTCTGTTAAATGAGAATGATTTAGGATTTAAGAATATTACTACTTTAACTTCTGGACATAAACCTGAGTGTCCATATTGTAAAAGAGGAATCTCTTTATCATTTGAAGGAAAATACTCAGTTGATGACTTTATAATCAAAACAGAGAAAAAAAAGAAAACTCTAATTGAAACAAATCCCTCTGAAATTATAATTTGCAAAGAAGATACAAAGAAGCCTCTTGTGAGTGAAACCGTTAATTTTGTAAAACCTTCGGTTGAAAATGCTCAAAAAACTAATTCAAAAAATGAAACTAGAAAAGAATTATCGTTTCCAAAAAATACTATTCCAGTAAAAGAAACAGTAGTCGAATGAATAATTGATATAAAATCGGTTAGATGTCCTTGTTGTTGTATTGTTTTAAATAAAAGAAACTACAGACTTCATCTTCAAGCTCATTCAGACAATCAATCTTACAAAATCTTATCAAAAAATCTTGCTAAGGTTGAAACAGTTTTATGTCCTATATGCTTGGAAGGTTTTAGGAAAACAGAGTCATCTGCTTTTATAAACCATATGTGGGAGTTTCATTCTGTTGAACTGAACTCAAGATTTAAAATGAAGGGGCAAAATTATTTTTGTAATAAATGCAATTCTTTGTTGAGTGGAGTACATCCTGCTATTGTTGTTCAGCATTTTTTTGGAGCTTGCAATTAAAAAATATGTTTTCTTGTCTGCATACTTATAAGCGGTATAAAATATATTTTGAAACTTACACTACATATATCTTGAATTGTTAAAAAATGTAGTGTAAATTATAGTTACACTACAAATAATCAAAATTAACATATTTGTAGTGTAAGTGTGTTTATATGAAATCGGATGTGGTAAAAGCGGTTTTTCAGGATGAACTAGAAAGAAACCAGCGCCTTGTATCTCGTTATGAAAAAGAATTGGAAAATCTTCCTAAAGGGTCTATTTATAAGAGAAAAATAGGTAATCATGAATATTTGTATTTAAATTACAGAGAAGGAAACAAAGTTGTTTCTAAATTTTTAGGGAAAAATGAAACGTTTGATTCAGATGAATTGCAGATGCAGTTAGATAAGCGGAATGAATATAAGCAACTCATAAAAAAATTAAAATTCGAACAAAAGGATTTATTAAAGGCATTAAAATGAGAAAAGAGCAGGAAGAGGCTTTTTGGCAGACAATTAAAGCATTTGACGAAATCGGTCTATTACATCATGTAATGATTATCGGTAGCTGGGCTGAGTATTTATTTCCGCCGTTATTTAAAACAGATTTTATGCCTAATTTAAAAACTCGTGATGTGGATTTCTTTTACAGAAACATTAATATTCCAAAAGAAAAAATCAATGTTGTACAAAAACTGAAATCTATTGGTTATGTGTATGATGAGGTTGATGGTATTTCGCGATTCTATAAAGAAGATCTTCTTGAACTTGAATTTCTTACAAGAGTTCTTGGGGCAGGAACTGATGGAAAGGTGAATATTAAACCTCTTGGAATTACGTCTGAAGGATTACGTGCCATAAATATTCTTTCAGATTTTGCCAGAGAAATTGAGACAACTGCAACAGATGGAGAAAAATATACGCTCATAATTCCAGAACCTTCTGCATATGTGATTCAAAAAATTCTTACAAATCCTGACCGTGAGCCTCGAGAAAAAAGAGCAAAAGATATTGTCGCCGTAAAAGAGCTCCTTTATCATATCGAAAAATCCACAGAACACAAAACTAAATTTAGCGAGGTTTATAAAACATTATCCGTAAAGCAATTAAAAATCATAAAACAAGTGTGTGAAGAAAACCAGATTGTTCTCCCTTAATTATAAACTGTATTTATGAATAAAATGCGGAATCTGTCCGGAAAAATCAAATTTTCTACTTGCAATTTTATTTCACAAGATGTATATTATTATCAGATAGGAGAGAATAAGAGGTTTGGAATATGCCGGCTACTGAATACGGAAAATATCTTAAGAAGCTCAGGATTGACAAGGACAAGACGCTTGCGGCAATGGCTAAGGATATGGGGATTGCTCCTTCTTATCTTTCTGCGATTGAAAGCGGCGAGCGTGTTATTCCTGTGGATTTTACGGAAAAAATTTCTGAAAAGTATTCATTGGATGATACGGCAAAAGATGAGCTCAGGGAGCTTGAACTGAAGACTCCGCGCAATGCGCTTCAGCTGGACTTTAAGAAGTCGGGCAGCACGGAAGAACAGAAAAATCTTGCGATTCTGTTTGCCCAAAAATATGCAGGTTTGAGCAGTGAGCAGATTGAAAAAATCCGAGCGGTGCTTGAAGAAAAATAAAAAACGGCCTGATGGCTTGAAAAAGGAGGTGTGCCTATGCTTGTTCAAAGTGCAAATGGCAAAAAAATAACCGCTTAAAAGAAACGGCAATTTCTAAAAGCGGCTTGGTCAAAGAAGCAAGAAGAATCTTGTTCAATGAATGTGTACTATTGATTATAGGTTCTTCTCTTCTTTTAGTCAACAGTTCGGAACTGGCTCTGAAAAAAATGTAATCAGGGCGTATGTTCCGGCCTTGCGGGATTCAAAAATCCTGCATGAATAAAGATTGTGCCGCAAAAACTTTATGCGGCTGACTAAAATTGCAGTCCGGAATTTGGGCTGCGAGGAGACAAAATGAATTTTAAAATAACAAAACGTCCGAATCCGCGTGCAAAGGGTTCTTATCTGTTTCATGCCTCACCTTTTTATTCAGACGAGCTTACAATTCTTGACCTTGCGAAAGATATTAGCGACGGATGTACTCTGAACGTTACCGATGTGGAGGCGGTTCTTTCTTCGCTTGTAAGAAAACTTCCGCTGTTCCTTAAAAAAGGCTTTATTGTTCAGCTTGGCTCGTTCGGAAGAATCCGTCTTTCGTTCAGCGCGAAAGGTAAGGAAAAGGCTTCTGATGTTGAGGCGGCGGATATTTCGTGCAAGCGGATTGTCCTTGTTCCGTGCTCGGAAATCAGGAAAGAAATAGAGTCAACGACGTTTTCAAAAATAAATGTTGTTACAGAAGGTTCGTCAAAATCTTCCTCTGAAGAAACTGACGAAAAAGAAGCTTCTGTATAGAACATCATTCTAGTTTTTGCCGCCAGTGGAAGCTGTTGTTTACAACCTGTTTCTGCTGGCGGTGATTTTTTTATCACAGGCTCTATTGATTCCAATATAAATTATATTCTTTTTTATATTCTTCATCTTCTATATAGATACCCATTTTTATTAAATTATGCATGCTGTTTTTTACAAAATCTTTAGAGTCAATATTTTTTATCAAATCTGAACTGAATGAAAACATAAGGGCATTATATGAAGGCAATTCAAAAGAGCTTGGATTAAAATTTTTTAGTGGAAGAAATCTGTAAAAACAATCGTTTGTCAAGGAAGGTCGTAAAGTAAACTCTCTGTTGTCGATATTTAACGTTATTTTGTCTTCTTCAATTTTTTTAATTTCATATATTTCGGTTTTAACTTCACTTTCAAAGAATTCATCACCATAAGAAGCTTTTACCGAGATTGTTTTATTATTCATTGATACTGTGTATTTTCCATATCCCCCTGCGCCTGATTCCAACCGCCCCATCTTGTATGAGCCATCAGTATCGAACTGGTAATATGAGTTGATTCCTGTTACTCAAGAAAATCTACAAATATACCTTTTTAAATCATTATCTGTCCATTCTTTTGTTGAGAAAGGGTCTAATTTATCTGTCAGATATCCACCGAAAATCCAGCCGTATATATTTTCTTTAGCTTGTGCTGTTTCAATTGGAAGCAGAATTTTTATCCAGTTTGACTTTATGCCGTCAATTGTGTTTTTTTCTCCAACAGAAATAATTTTTACTTTCATTCTGTCATAAAGAGCTCCGATTTTATTTCCCGATAAATCAGGCTTGTTTCTTATCCGTAATCCTTCTGGAGACTTTACATATAAAAAATCAACCTTTTTGTTGTTTTCAAAATATTCTGCATCTAATGAAAAGATAAAATTTGAACAGCAAATTAGAACTAATAAAAAAAAATACTTTTTCATTTTTTACCTTCTTAATAATGTTATAGAAAAGTTTCTTCTCGTTTTTATAAATAATATATCATAAAATTTATGTTTTTTCATCTGTTCGAATCCCCCCTCCGACACTCCATGTCGTTCTTGCGTTTTATACTAAAGAAAGATAAAGCGAATGTGCGGTTTTTTGTGAAGTTGTGCCGCGAGTCTTGGAGGTTGTTATGGCGGAAAGCATTGACGCAAAAATCACCGGAAATCCCGGACTTGAAAAAGCCGGCTACATTCGTGCCACCGCCGCAAAAATAATCCGCGCGGCAAAGCCTGAAAAAATGTCGTTCAAGGCAGAACTTCTGCGGATTGATTGCCGGAACGTTGTTGTAAAGATTGAAGTGTAACAAAAACGGGAGAATTTATGGAAAACGCAGTACTTTTTTTGATGATTTTGCTTTTGTCTTTGACGGAATTTATGATTTATTTCTGCTTAAAAGAAAGGTGAAAAAGCTGCTGAAGAAGTAGGATTTTTTTGTGTGAGGGATTGTAATGGTGAGCGCATTTTGAAAAATGCGCGAAAACAAACGCGGAGCGTTTGGTCGGAGGCGGAAGCCGTAGCCATGAAAAGCCCGGTCCGCAAATTGTTTTGCGGACACACCCAAAAAAAAACTGTGGTATAATTGCTTATTATGGAATCAAACATGGCTTCTGACAAAAAACGCGACGACATCCTCCGCACTACACGCATTATTCAGATTGACGAGATGCTCCGCGGAGGGGCTTTTGTGGGAATGGACGAGCTGGTTTTTAAGTTCGGCGTGAACAAGCGGACGGTTGAGCGTGATTTTGAGCGGCTTCGGGATGAGATGAATGCTTGCAAGGCACAGGCAGAGGAAGTCGTGAAAGCGGAATTGATTTATGATTGAGCGAGGAAGTCCGGGCAGAAAACTGTTCGGACTTTTCTCATATAGTCCAAAGTTGCGGTTGAGTTGTTCACAAGTTTTATGGTATAATTTGAATACGAAAATTGAGCAACAAAATTGAATTTATTAAGGAGGATATGGATGAAACTGTTTTTATGTTCGCACTTTTCAAGTGTAGGAAGTTTGATAAAAGAAGAAATTGATAACAAGAAAGTCGCATTTATTCCCACAGCTTCGCTGCGTGAAGGCTATACCGGTTATGTCGGCTCGGCTCGAAAGCTATTCAATAAACTGGGAGCAGCCGTAACGGAAATTGATATTTCAACGGAGGCTTATTTAACGATACAGTCCGTTTTTGAAGATGCGGATGTGATATATTTTACTGGTGGAAATTCTTTCTTCCTTATGGACCAGCTCCGTAAAACGGGAACGGATGAGCTATTGAAGAAGGAATTGGCAAAGGGAAAACTGATGATCGGTGAATCGGCGGGTGCGATTATATGCGCTCCAACTATCCAATATATTGAACAAATGGATGAAAAGCCGGAGGACTACTCACAAGAAGATGATGCAGGGCTTGATTTGATTGATTTCTATGTTCTTCCGCATTATCTTACAGCACCATTTAAGAAAGTTACCGAGAAAATAATGACTGAGTTTTCGGATTTGAATCTATGCCCAATTAACAACCGTCAGGGAATTGTAATTGATGGTGAAGGTTCAAAGGTTATTTGCAAAGACTAATTTGAAAATTCCAGTTTAACGAACAGGAGATGATGAGCGCATAAAAATCCTACATGAACTTTCGTGGCTATGGGAAACGCTGGGTATTGCACTTTTTGCTGCTGCATTTGTGAGCGCGAATGGCACAAAAATCAGCTGGTCGCTCAGCACGAGGACGGCTCAGTTCTTCTGAAATTCAGCTCGAACCAAAAACAGATGGTGTTCACCTGGGCAATGGGCTTCGGCGATTCAGTCACAGTGATAAAGCCTGAAAGGTTGAGGAAAGAGATTCGCGAGGAATGCCGGAAGATGGCGGGGAAGTATGGCACGTGAGTTCCAAATCTATAAAGTAGGTGCAAAAAAATTATAAAAACCAATGATTTTTACAAAACTATAAACGGTATTGAGAGTTTTTTTTGAAAAGAAATCTATGATATTATTATCACGGAAGTAATGAACAGAGAGTAATCGAGAAAATTCGGTTGCTCTTTTTTATTGTGAATGTGCTTACATGTGCTATAATAAAACAAATTAACAAATCGAAATTTGTGAGGGAAAAATGGATATTAAATTATATTATCAGGAAAAAGGAACCGGCGAACCGCTTATACTCTTGCATGGAAACGGCGAAGATAGCTCCTACTTCATAAATCAAATAGATTATTTTCAAAATGCATACCATGTAATTGCGATAGATACAAGAGGTCATGGAAAATCTCCGAGAGGTGATGCACCCTTTACCATTGAACAATTCTCCTGCGATTTATACGATTTTATGCAGGGGCATCAAATTTCAAATGCGATAATTTTGGGGTTTTCGGATGGGGCGAACATTGCGATGAAATTCGCAATAAAGCATCCCGGTATGGTGAAGGGTTTAATCTTGAACGGCGGCAACCTCGAACCAATGGGTGTAAAACGGGCAACGCAAATCCCGATTGAAATCGGATATAAGATTGCAAACCGCTTTGCCGGTAAATCGGCAGATGCCAAAAGAAATGCTGAAATGCTCGGCTTAATGGTAAATGAGCCGAATATCAACCCCTCTGAATTGTCGCTAATCTCGATGCCTACGTTGGTCGTTTGCGGAACAAAGGATATAATCAAAGAATCACATACAAAGAAAATCGCTGAACATCTTCCAAATGCGAAATTAGCCATCGTTCGAGGAAATCATTTTATTGCAAACAAGAACCCAGCGGCATTTAATCAGGAAGTTGATGCTTTCCTGAAAACGATCTGACATATTCCGATTTTTGTTGTTTGAACAGAGGATGACTTCGCTTACCCTGAATTCTTTCCGGGTAAGCTCAAGATGATGGAAAAGAAACGTCCGCAGAACTTTCTTCTTACCGGGATGAGCGAGCTCTCCGGATAGAAGCCGGAATGGAGAGACGAGGTATTTGCAAAGATCCGTGAAAATCCACAGCATCAGTTCCTGTTCCTTACCAGGCGATCTGATTTGCTGGATTTTGATACCGATCTGGAAAACGCATGGTTTGGCGTTACAGTGACGAGGAAAGCAGAACAGTGGCGTATCGACGCCCTTCGGAAAAATGTCAGAGCAAAACACTACCATGTTACCTTTGAGCCACTATTCGATTATCCCGGCACAGTTGACCTTTCCAAAATCAACTGGATTGTTGTCGGCACCATGACCGGAACTCATGCTGATTTATTGAGGCTGTAGAAAAAACAAGCGTTGCTTTTTTCTACTTCTCCTCCAGCTCCAGGCGGTCTCCATAGTGCCTATGCAGTGA
>ERZ1026894.886-NODE-886-length-19704-cov-15.173597_pt1 | contig 19704 bp, 15 predicted proteins | sample MGYA00380177_ERZ1026894 | MGnify/ENA primary metagenome ERZ1026894 (study PRJEB33269, sample SAMEA4719813) | human gut metagenome | biome: human-associated habitat; feature: organic feature; material: feces | place: Cameroon | collected 2013-10 ... | reverse complement strand
GATGTTTAGTTACCTTTTGCGGAGATATTCATTTTTGTTTTATAGAGGAAAGGTAACAAAATAAAGCCAAACCACCGCAACGTGTGGCGAAAAGTTTGTGGTGAGGCAAGCGCGCCCCACCATTCTTCACACCACATCCTACATTATTATTCCACGCTCCACATAGATAATCGCTCCCTGTTCGCTGTTACCAATTATAGCCGTGGAAGCGTAGCATTTGCTTGGCCATTGGGTCGCCGGCGTTGGCGGCTTTGCGCAAGAGCCGGAGACCCTTGGAGGTGTCGGTGGGGCCGCCGCGCCCTTCAAGGAGCACGAGGCCGTAGAGGGCGTCGCCCAGGGTGAAGCCGAAGTAGACCACACGCTCCAGTAGGCGGCGGGCACGATGCTCGTCGTCGTTCGAGCTGTTGTGTAGCAACAGGTGGGCGAGGTTGCAAGAGGCTTGGGCATAGTTGGCGCCCATGTAGCGTGCGCCTTCTCCTTCCCACTTGCGGTGCTTGATGTAACGCATGTAATAGCTGATAGCCCATCGCTTGTTCTCGCGGCCGTATTGCGCATAATAGTGCATGTGGCCCAACCAGAGGAGCGACTCGTCACAATGGTCCTCGCTCCGTTTGAACCAATCGTAAGCCTTATCGTAGTTGGGTTTCACCTGGTGGCCCATCACAAGGAACAGGGCCTTCATGTTCATGGCCAAGTGTTGGCCCTCCTCGGCGGCCTTCGAGAAATAGCGATACGCCTGCTGGCCATACCAATTGAGGGAGTGGCTGCCCGGAAGATCGGCTATCTCGTAATCGTCGTAGTTTACGTAGCACTCGTTGTAGAGGCAGGCCAGCCATAGGTGCGTGTCGCGCCAATGGGGCGTGAAATGGTCGCTTACAGCCACCACCAACTCGTGGGCCGACCGCAGGTTGTGGTATTCTGTTTCGAATGTCACGTCGTCCTCGTCGATTTCTTCGTCATCTTCGTACTCGTCGTCTTCGTCATCTTCGTCGCAATCCTCATCCTCGTCGGTTTCGTCGCAGTCGTCTTGGCTCTCCTCATCTTCCAAGTCGTCCTCGTCCTCGCAGTCGTTGGTTTCGTCCTCATCGTCGCCATCGCCATCCTTGTAGCATATCCAGGCAAAGTAGACCAGTATGTCGTCGATGCACGGCGTGGAAGGCCGATTGCGGACCTCATCTATGCAGCAGAAGAGCAATTCGCGGGCCAGCTCATACTCCTCTTCCTCGATGAGCTGATGGAGCATGCCGCCCACATCATATTGCTCCGGCGCGAAGTTGTGTTTCACGCAGAGCGCCATATTGTCGATCCAAAACCTTACCTCGCGGGCGCGCTCGGCATCGGGATCCAGTTCGGTGAGTACATCCGGGTCGGTTTCGTCCTCGAGCTCCATCATCTTGCGTGCCCAGGCGCTCGTCGCTTCATCGTAGCGGGCGGCGGAGGGTTGGTTGTCCTTGGGGTTGACGGTTGGTTCCGGCAGAGGCTTGTCGTACACCTTGGTGATCTTGTCGGCTTTCGCCTGCTTGCGTTTGAAGAAATCGAATAGGCTCATCGTAGGGTGGTTTGAAGGTGGGTTAATAATGCGGTGGGGTTTATGTTGCAAATGTATATAAAAAAAGGCAGACTAAAGAAATTTTGGATGTTGAATGTGGAGCGGGGAATGATGTTGTTGTTGAATGTGGAAGGCACCATCACGAGCCGAAGCTTCTCGTCCTCATGCGTAATGCCGAAGCATACCTCCCTCGCCTTGGGCGAATAGGCTTCGGCCAGAACGGCAGCGTCGTTGGCCTTTGCCCGCTTTACGATCTCCTCTGTTTCCATAATTGTGGCTCCATGCGCATTGTGGCTTCCCTTAATAAGATAGGGATAACCCACAGATGACTGCACGACGCCCTGTTAATAATCATTAACGGCAACCCCCACACACTATTATGGCGAATGTGGAGTGTGTGGGGGTAAAACAACGTAATCCCAAAAATCATCATGACTTTTGGGATTACGTGTTGTGGGTTCTTTGGCCTCATGCCTCAGTTCAAGGCATCAGTCCCAGAAACCGTAGTAATAGCGGAAATCCTTCTTAAACAAGATGCTGTTGTCCGGATTCTGCTCATCGATGAGCCGGAACACCGCAGGCGACAGCTTGGTGCCGTCGGTAGGCACAATCTTGTAGGTTCGCCATTCGCCCTTCGGGGCAATGGCATCTACGACATACTTGAACCCGAGGTCGTAAATGGTGTAGCCCAATCCCGAGTGCTCGGTGCCCGTATAGCGGAGCTGAATCTTGTCGGCGCCAGCCTTGCGGATGTCGAAGGGGAAATGAATCTCGCCATCTCCATACCACATGTTGACCGTAAGCACGATCTTGCCGTTGCCCGAGGGGTTGAACGTGATGTTGTTCAAGTTGGACGAGGGATACTTACTGCCATCCAAGGCAGCCTTGGCCTTATCCCACTCGCCTTGTGTCCATGTTCCCAAACAACTGTAACCGAAGAACTTGTCGTCGTTCTCATCGACATCCTCCGTGTAATAGTCGGCGTAGGGACGTGGAATGATGCGGGCGCCCGTGAGCTTGTCGGTGTAGCCGTCGAGCGCCTCATTGAGCGCCATTTCCTTGATGATATACCCCTTATACTCGATGTTCTCGATCAGGTAGATGCCTCCCACAAGATTACCATACGAGTACATGTGCTCCACGGCCTTGCCTCCTTCCTCGTCGGGGAAATACAGCAACAGGTTGCCATATCCACTCAGGAACTGGGCCTTCATGGTGTCGCCAGCGCAAACAAACGCACAGTTGTAGGGACTATACGACGCCGTTATCTCATCGCTCCTGTTTTGGTACTCCTGCGCTGGCATCTTCATCTTTATCATCATGAAGGGCAGCTGCTTGGTCTTGCCACGACCGAAGATGGTGTCCTCGTTCTCGGAGAAACGGTCGAGACAGAACTCGAAGTCGGCCTGCAGGTCTTGTGCGAAATACTGCGACTGGTCGGCATAGTAATGGAAGAAGCCGTTGTAGGTGTCGAACGAGAGCACGATACCATTGTCCATCTTAAACGAATAGGTGCTCTGGATGCTGTCCTTCGTGCCCACATTGGGAATTCTCCGCGTGGAAAGCGAATTGTAGAAGGTGCAATAGTCTTGGTCGAACCTCACGGCGAAAGTGGCCAAGTGGGGATGGCGGCCAAAGGTGGGTTGGTCGGTGTAGAGCGCCCAGCCATATTCGTTGTTGTTGAACACGCGGCGATACTCCGCCATCCATTTGTCCTGGCGTGTGGCCGGCTCATCGGCAAACAGGTCGTCTTCCATCATTTGGCAAGAGCCCAGGAGCCATACGGCCAAGGCACCCACGGCGCATATAGTGAATAGTTTTTTCATGGCGATTCTATTTAAGGGTTATGTCGTCAAAATCGACGGTAGCGATCGACGCCTCGCGCTTTTGAATGGCGTCGCGCAGGGCATCCATGTCGAGATTCCAGTTTTTCAGGAAGTAGTCCTTCACGATGCGCAACTTGGCCTGTATCTTGTTTTTCCCCGTCGCGCCCGCCCGGTCGAGCAAAGCCTGAAACTCCTCCGTGGTGCTGCAGAGATAGGTAGAGAAAGTCTCGGCGAAGTCTTCGTCGGCGCTATAGGAAGCGTAGGCCGTGACAAAGCCCATGGCCTGCACCTGCGGATCATCGGTGCTCTCAAACTCCGAGGTGTACATACCCCCGAGGTAATTGTTGCCCGTGATTTGGTTGAACTCCGTGGAATAGGGCACCTTCTGATGGAAGTTGTGGCCAAACTCGTGGATGATGGTGTGGAAGAAGATGGCGTTGAGCTCCTGACGGTCGCGTAGCACGCTGTCCTTAGGCACCCAGTTCTCATACACCATGTCGCCGAGATGGTTCACATACCAAAGGTTGATCTTGTAGCCGCCCTCCGACGAGCCCAAGGTCATGGAGCTGTTGGTGTTCCACCCGGGATTGCCCACGAGCTGCACCAACTTGGGGAAATGGTCGTGGATAAACTTGGTGCTTCCCGTCACCTCATCGAAGGCGTCGAAGCAGATAAACTTCAGCAAGCGCGCCATCCTGACAGCGTTCTGGTAGGTGGGCGGCACGAGGATGTAGTCCATGCTTGTCTCATTGTCTTCCCAACGATAGCGCAGCTCCACATTGTAAGGCTTCACATAGTTGGCGTAGAGCCATTTGTCCAAATCGTTTTGCGGCGTTTGGCTGTCCTTGATGACGCTCATGCTGGTGTCCACATCATCGTCGGAGCACGACACGGCGAACGTGGCGGCTGCGGCCAACATCAACATGCCGAATATCTTATTGATCATTTTCATACTCTGTTCTCCTAATTATTTATCATTCCTTTTGAACACAAACTCCCATGGCCTTGCACCCCATGCGTTGAACGAGGCCTTCTCGGTGGCCGACGGTTGCGGATTGGGTTTCAAACCTGCTCCCTGCACCTCAAACGGCAGTTGGATGGCCTGTCGGGGATCGCGGTACGACATGCTGTCGGTAAGCGTCAACGAATTCATCGACGTGTTGATTTCGCGGCGATAAATCTTCATGCCATAACGCTTGATGTCGAACCAGCGCATGCCCTCATGCAAGAATTCCAAACGCCGGAGGAGCAATATGCACTGAATGAGGTTTTCCTTGTCGCTGCCTTCCGGAAGGTCGACCCAGTCGGGATGCAGGTGCTTGCGGGGCAACGGGCGCTCGGGCAAGTAATAGTCGTATTTCTCTGCCCACTTTCTGATGGAGGCCAGGGTTAGCTCGCGGTCGATTTTCTGTTCCGCATAGATGTAGTTCCAGTTATCGTCGTACTTATAGGTGTTGTATTTCACCTTGTCGGCCACAAACGTCTTGGTCCACACGTTGATGTCGGCCAGGGCCTTGTCGTTCTCTCCCAGCAGGGCATACGCCTCTGCTCGGTTGAGCAGGGCCTCCTCTGCCTTGAGCGCCACCACGATGGTGCGATAGTAGCCGGTGTGGTTGGCACTGCTGTATTCCTCAAAATACACTGGGGTCTTGGGCAACACAAACACATCTTTGGCCTGACTGTAGAACCAATAGAACTTAAACATCTGCTGCGACTGCGCCGCGGCGTCGTTGTCGGGAGCCCAGGGCGTGGCGAAGAACTGCTCCGCCTTTCCCACATAGCTGTTGTTGTTGAAGCGTCCACCCATGTTGGTGTATCCACTGAAGTAATACTGGTCGGTCGAATAGACCGGCAGCAACAGGAAGTTGGCCCGCTCGCTCGACGAGGTGTACTGTATGGCGCGCGGTTGCATGTTGTCGGTGGGCATGTCCTTCATGGCATCGTAATCGCGCATCACCTCCTCGGGATTGGCGCCCAAAGCCTTTGTGGCATACTCCACAACCTTCTGCGGTTGCTGATAGAAGAGATAGAACCGCGAGGCGAAGGTGTAGGCGGCCTTGCTGTTGAAGTGATAGCGTGGCACATCGTAGATGGCGTCGCTCATCAGCGACAATCCCTCCAACAGGTCTTTCTCGATCATCTCATAGTCGTGGGCCACGGTTCCGCGGTCATACTTGGGGTCGAGCGTCGTCTCCGGAGCGGTGATGTAGGGCACGCCGAGATCGGTGTCGCTATGCTGCTTGGAATAATTCATGCAGAACACATTGGTCAGCACGAAGTGGGCGTAGGCGCGGCAGAGCAAGGCTTCGCCCTTGAGAGCCCTGAGCTTCTCCGTGGTAGCGCCACCCATTTTCTCCATGGCAGCCAACGCGTGGTTGGCAGAGGCGATGGCCTTGTAGTAGTCTTGCCAAATCATGGTAGGGTTCTCGTTGTCGCTCTCTGTGACAGGTTGCCAACGATAGCACTGCTCCGAGAAACGGTCGTAGTTGCCGTTGAGGTCACCGTTGAGGTCGTCTGCATTGTCGGAGGCCAGCTCCGTTGCTCTCACAAATGTGGCCTGCGGATATGCCGTGGTAAGCAGCGCCTTTACCTTCTCCTCGTTGTCGACCTGGATACGGCTGTCGGGGGTGGTGTCCAGAAAATCGTTGCACGACGATGCGAGAGCCGCCATGGCAACAAGACAGGCGCAAACATAATGATATGTTGTTTTCATGATTGTTCTGTTTTTGGGGTTGTTAGAATCCTAATCTCACGGTGAACGTGTATTGCTTGGGCATGGGCGATGCCACACCTCCCGTATTGAAGAATTCCGGATCCATGCCATTCAGCTTTTTGTCGGCATAGATCAAGAAGAGGTTTGTGGCCTGCAACTTCAGGTTGAGCGAGCTCACACCGATCGCAGCCAACCACTTCTTGGGGAACGTGTAATCGAGCGAGATCTCCTTCATTCTGATAAAGTCGCCCTTAGCGATGCGTTCCGTGCTGTAGTTGTAGGCATTGTAGGCCACGCTGAGATTGGGGTTGAGGAAGTTCTGGCGTACGGAGGGTATCACGGGCACCGTGGTAACTTCTTCCTCGCCAGCCGACGACCAGCGGTTGTTGAGCTCACGAGGCGAGGCCACCATGTCGGTGTAGGTGTTGGAGAACACGGGGTCGAGGCGAACCACATTGCCAAACGAGTAGACCACAAACACATTGAGGCGGAAGCCCTTGTACTTGAACGAGTTTTCCAACGAGCCATAATCGGTGGGGTCTGACGATCCTTCATACTTCAGCCAACCGAGGTCGGCATACTCCTGGAAGTTGATGCCGTCGATGGTGGTCTGGCCGTCGGCTACCTTGAAGGTAGGTATTCCCTCGCTGTTCAACTTGTTGAAGGGGATAGAGAAGATGGAGCGAACAGGATAACCCTGCAAGGCGAAGCCATTGCCACGCACAAGGTCGATGATGCGCGATGTGTTCTTGAGGTTGGTCACCTCGTTGTATTGGTGCGAGTAAAGGAAGGTGGTGCTCCATTCAAAATCTTCCGTCTTGACGTTCTTGGAGCTAACCGACAGCTCGAATCCGCCCGACTTCATATCGGCGATGTTGCCAAACTTGCTGATCTCGCCACCCACTCCTTGCACGGTGATAGGACCTATGAGGTCGAAGTTGTTGCGATGATACCAGCTCAACTCCAAGTTGAGGCGGTTGTTCAGGAATCCCATGTCGGCCGTGAAGCTCAACTCGTGCTTCTTCTCGTAGGTAAGCTCCGAGTTGCCAAGCTCCGTGATGTCGAGGCCTGTCTCTTGGTCGGCAGCGTTGGGACGCCATGTCACCATGCTGTTGATGATGGCGCTCGAGTTGCTGATGCTATAAGGACCGCGGTCGGCGGTAAGCGAATACGAGCCCTTCAGGGTAAAGTGGGAGAGCCAAGGCTTCAGCTGCTCAAACCATTTCTCCTCGTGGGCGTTCCAGGCTCCCGAGACGTTCCAAGTGGGCAGCCAGCGGCTCTTGCGGTCCTTGCCCAACGTGTTGGTGCCTTCGTAGCGCAGGGTTCCATTGATGATGTAGCATCCCTTATAAGAATAGGAAGCGTTGCCAAAGAAAGCCGCCGTGCGCTCCAAGCCGTTGTCGACCGAATAATAGTTGGATCCTTCGAGCTTCAGCTTGTCGAACACGTTGGGGTCGTAGTTGGCGATGTTCCCAAATCCATAGATGCGACCGAAAGTGCGGATCCACGTCTTGTCGCGTTTCAGCTCGTTGCTCTCCATGCCCGCAAAGAGGTTCATGATGTGGGTGTTGGCGAAAATCTTGTTGTAAGCGGCCGTAGCGCGGAAGTCCCATGCCGTCATGCGATAGTCGCTACGCTCATAGATGCCTCCATAGGGCAGCACCGACACGGGCACGGCGTAGGGATTGGTGGGGTCGGTCCACAGGTAAGGGTTGGTGTCTCTTATCAGCGTGTTGCCCATGGCGCGATAGGCGTTGGCCTGGTTGGAGAGTTCCGTGGCGTTGTGCTCCGTGGCATACGACGAGCGCTTCACGGCGCCCAGCGCGTTGAGCTCCAACCCGTCGATGGGCTTGTAGGTCAACTGGCCCTGCACCTTGAATTCGTGGGCATTGACCTCCATATAGTTGTTCTCCAACTCCTTGAAGATGTTGAACGAGGTGAAGTTTCGTGTGTACGACTCGTTGGGGTCGAGCACCCTTGAGGTGTTGAGCGAGTAGGAATAAGGGTTGATGTCGAACGCGCGCGTCACCTCACCATTGACCAGGTTGACCTCCTGGTTCATGGTGCCTGGGGCTTTCTGCTCTCTCGAGGAGGCGTTGGCAATGAGCTGCACCTTGAGCTTCTCTGAGAAGTTGTAGGTGGAGTTCAGGTTAGCGGTGTAGCGCTTCACGTTGCTCCGCTTGTACCATCCGGGATCGTTCATCAAACTGACCGATGCGTAGTTTTGCACCTTCTCGGTACCCGTGCTAATGCTTACCGAATGGTTCTGCATGATGTTGTTGCTGAAGAGCAAGTCGAACCAGTCGGTGTTGCGGTACTCCTGTTGGCGGAGCCATGCGTTACGGCCGGCATCGGTGTTCTCCACGTCGCCCGACGCCACCAGTCGCGCCAGCTTTCCGTACACGCCACTCTGTGCGGCGTTCACCACATCGGCAGGATTGAGATAACCCTTCTTTTGCAATTCTTGGTACACCGACATCTGCTCCTGCGAGTTCATGATGTTGAAGTTGTTGTAACTGGGCTTGAGGCGCATGGTAAACTCGCCCGTGTAGTTGATGTTGGTCTTACCCATGCGTCCTTTCTTGGTATTGATCACTATGACACCCGCCATGGCCCTGGCACCATAGATGGAGGTTGCCGCTCCGTCGCGAAGAATCTGGAAGCTCTCAATGTCGTCGGCGTTCAGTCCTGCGATGGCCGATGACAACAGGGTCTCGGCGTTGCCTGAGGAGAGATCGTCGGTGTTCACCTCAACCACATTGTCCTGGATCACACCGTCGACGATCCACAGGGGTTGGCAGCTGCCATAGATGGAGGTGGCGCCGCGCACCTGGATGCGAGGGGCCGTACCAAAGGTACCGGTTACGTTCTGCACGCTCACGCCCGCCGCACGTCCTTCCAACGAACGACTGATGTCGGGCACACCATCGAGCTTGGCGTCTTGCGCGTCGATCCAGGTGGTGGATCCTGTAAACAGTCGCTTGTCGGTCTTTTGGATACCCGTCACCACAACGTCGCTGATGGTGTTGACGTCGTTTTCCATAATGATGCTCACGGGTTTGGTGCCAGCCTTACGCTTGTAGGGCTTCATGCCTACGTAGGAATATTCGAGCACATCGCTCGGACTGACATCGTGAAGTTCGTAGCGACCATTAGCGTCGGTGACCACCGCGTTTTGGGTGCCCACCACCCTTACCGTTGCGCCAATCAGGGGCTCGCCCGTGTTGTCGAGTAGCTTTCCGGTTGCCACATTCTCGGCCACGTTCTTTTTCTTAACGGGCTGGCCTTTCTTCACTTGGATAAACTTGCCCTTCACCGTGCTCTGCAAAGGAAGACCCTCCAGAAGTTGCTTCACTGCATCGGGCGCCTCCTTCTTGCGGATGTCGGTAGTGACCTTATGGCCGCTCACATCATCGTAGCTGTAGTTGATCTTGAAATACGCCGATTGCTGCTCCACCTTGTTCAAGGCAGTAGGCAGAGGCATTCCCTTGCAGCGCAACGACACTTTGTTGCCTTGCGCAAACGCCCCTATGGTGCCGACCAGCAATGCTGCGCCAACCACAAGAAGCCTTCGGTAGGTTTTTGCTTTGTACATACTGTTATGTTTTTGCGTTAATGATTTGCCACTCTTAGCGTTTGCCTTTTACCTTAAAAGACTTAATATCTGCTAAAAGGGTACCACTTTTACACAAAAACTTTCAAAAATCTTTCGATCTGTTCGCTTTCAAGAAGTAATTCTTTCAAATTCGAGCCAGCAAAAAAAGAAGATACGGGGGCATGGGTGTTACGCCCCCACAGGTGGTCAATGCACGGTAATCTCGTTGTCGGTAACCATCACGTTGACCTTGTCCATGTCGTTGAGCGCCTCTATCACCTCTTCGAGTGTTTGCTTCCGCTCCGCCACAAAATGGAAGCGTTCGTTCATCGATTTCTCATTGACAAACACCACGGTCTTGTTGTACCATCGGCCAAGTTCCATCATGATCTGCAACAAGGTCTCGTTGTCGAAATAGAAGTAACCGTCTTTGCGTTGCACCACAGGATAGGTGTCGACCTCGCTAACGCTGAAGCCCTCGGCATGGTAGCGTGCCTGTTGGCCCGGACGTAGCGTTTGCTGGGGCATGTTCTTGCCCGACATACGCAACTTGCCTTCCACAAGCGTAACGGTGGCGTCTTTCTCCGAATAGGCGCGTACGCTAAACGATGTGCCAAGCACCGTGGTCGAAAAATAATCGTTTTCCACCACAAATGGGTGGCTGGCGTCTTTCACAACATCAAAATACGCCTCACCTTTCATCCGCACCCTGCGTTCCTTGCCGACAAACTTACGGGGAAACTCAATGCTGCTCTCTCCATAAAGCCAAACCTTGGTGCCGTCGGCCAGCGTTATCTCGCAATCATGACCCCGCGGGGTGCTCATCGTCATCAGGGAGCCTGCGTCGGCAGCGTCGGCCGCATCTTGCTTTTTGGCAAAAGATACGGAGGTGCCTTTCACCACTTGCTCAGTGCCATCATCGCTTGTCAGCGTAACGTCGCCCACATTTTCCACAGAGGCAATGACCTCAAGGCCCCCTGTGTGGTGGCGGTGATGGTTGTTTGTCGTCATGAGCACAAGCAAGGCCACGCTTGCGGCAACGGCCAAGGCCGCACACCAACGCCAAAGATGATGGTGCGTTTCGGCAGGTGGGTTGATCTGCTGGTTCAACGCCTCCCACTCGCGATCTATATCGGGCACAGGATGATGCTGGAGCAAGAATGCGTCGCGAATGGCCCGCTGTTCCTCTTCGGTAGGCAGAAAGTCGGTCTGCTGTTCCTCGTTCATGCTGGGATGGTTATTATCGTTTAGGTTCATTTCGATTGCATTTATTATATATAAGACTAAGGGAAGGGCAAATAGGGCACCGTCATTTGCCTTTAATAATGTTAAAATGGGCCCTTAGCAACGCCAAACTCTTTGTGATGTGCTTCTTCACGCCGCTGGGGGATATGCCCATCTCGTCAGCCACCTGCTTATAGGTTTGCCGATGGTAGTAGCATTGTTCCAGCACATGTCTACTTTTCGGAGGAAGCGTCTTGATGATTTCCTCCACCTCGGTTATCCGCTGCTCGCGCGTCTTCCATTCATCGATCGTCATATCGGCCAGGCCTTCGAGAGAAGCGGCGTCGGCAAGATGGGGATGATTCTGCTTGAGCGAAGTGAGACATTTGTTTCGCACACACACATAGAGGTAATTGTCGACCTTGCTCAAATCGATCTCTTCTCGCTTGTTCCAAGCCGTCAGAAAGGCGTCGCCCAAGAGGTCCTTGGCCGCCTCACCGTCTTGAAGATAATGGAGAGCCAAGCGATACAACGAGGCATAATGGCGACGGAATACTATCTCAAAATGGTTTGTGTCGATATCTTTCAAAACAAATTCTTAGACTTCTGTGAATAATGTGTTTTGCAAAATTACACATTTTCTAAAGAACAAGCCATAAACACGACGCAATTTCTCCTTGAGAAGGGGTAAAGAAAGAGGGCGCCGCCACCGCCACGACCCTCGGGAGATTCAGGCCAGCGGCAGCAGACATGAGCAATTAAACCAGAGAAAACCTCTCCTGCGCGGCCGATTATATCGCCCTAAAAGTCACTTGACGACAAGGTAAGCAGAGCTTGACAAACAAAAAGCCGTCGTTGCTTGTTGCAAATTTTGGTACAAAACGAGTGTTGGGATTTTGGGCGAAATAGAGGGTGGAAAGGGCGGTTTTGGGCGTTTGGAATGACGGATGAGGAGTGGTGACTGGGGCGTTAGGCATGTATCGAGGGGCGATAGCTAAGGGATCGAGGGGCGGAAGGTAAGGGATGGAGGTGCGGAAGGGCATGTTTCGAGGGGCGAAAGATGCCTAACCGCAAGGCTGAATGGGGAGTGGGGAGAGCAGAATGGGTCCTTCGAATGGTAAGCGACTGAATGTTAGGTGGTTACATAAATGCGCGAGAATGGCGTATTTGGACGCGGGGCGGGGCGCGACAGGAAAAACAGTGTAGATTTGGGGGAGGAGTGTTGAGAATGTGGAATGTGTCCTTCGGATGTTGGATTGGTGCGTAATGGCGAAGAGCCTATGCGGTGCAAAATTTTCGCAGGATTGTTTCCTATTGCAGATTATTTTTCATACTTTTGTCTCAGATATCCTAAAACTAACGACCTATCCGAATAACCGCATCCTCTGAGAGGGACGCCACCCAGCTAACAGCATCGTGTGGTCCACTGTGGCAGGATAGCTACTTGGATGACGACGTTCGAGGCACAAAGCCCAGAACGCCCACAAAGGGCCGTCTACCAACTCTTCAATCTAACCACAATCTTTGGTAAATGGAATACGATGTCTTTATATCTTGCAAAAGCGAAGATTACCCGATAGCCGAGCGGCTCTACCGTTATCTGAAGGATAATGGCTTTTATGTGTTTCTCTCATCCATGGAACTAAGAAGGCTCAAAGAGTCGGAGTATATGGACGCCATCTCCGACGCCCTCGATTCCACATATCACCTCATCGTGTTGGGCTCTTCAAGGGAAAACATCATGAGCAAATGGGTGAAATTCGAGTGGTCCACTTTCCTGAACGAGCAATTGAGCGGACGAAAGGATGGACAAATCATGACCTATGTGGATGGCGGTTTAACCATTGCCAATCTGCCTATACAGTTGCGCCACTATGAGTCGTTCACCTCCCAAAACTACAAGGGCAACATTCTGCATTATGTGGAGACCCCAGCGTACCTGAAGCGCAAAGAGAAAGCCGAGAGGCAAGCCAAACTTGAGGCGGAAAAGGCAAGAAGCCTGAAGGAAGCCGAGCAAGACGGGCCGTTTCAGGCGCAAATAGATAGTCTACTGAAGAATGTGGAAGAGCTGAAAGCGCAATTGCAAAGCGCCCCCAATGCCGACAACGTGAAATATGTGGTGAGGTTGACCGGCATCAACGGCAAAAAGTTTCAGGTGCTAAAAGTCTTGATCGATTCATTTGGCATGGGACTAAAAGAGGGCAAGCAGTTGGTAGACAACGCGCCCGTCGACCTGCCTGCGAGACTTAGCCTTGCCCAAAAGGACAGCGTATGCCAATTGATCGAAATGGCAGGCGGCACATGCGAATGGAGAATGGTTGCCAATGAAAGCGAAACGTTTATCGTGAGGCTGACCGATGTTAGATGCGACAAGCTACAATTGATGAAAGTCCTGAAAGACACATTAGGCATGGGACTATACGAAACCAAAAACCTGATAGACAACGCGCCTATCGACTTGCCCATGAGGCTCAGCCTTGCCGACAAGGAAAGCATTTGCCAATTGATCGAACTGGTAGGCGGCAAATGTGAGGCAAGAAGGGTTGCCGATGTAAACGAAACGTTTATCGTGAGGCTGACCCATGTGGGCAGCAACAAGCTACAACTAATAAAGGGCTTGCAAGCGTCGTTGGGCGTAGGCCTCATAGAGGCCAAAAAAATTGCCGACAGCGCGCCTTCGGACATTCCCTTCAAGCTAAGCTTCGACCAAAAAGAAAGCCTCTGCTGGCTAATCGAAGAAGTGGGAGGCGCTTGTGAAGTAAGAAAGGCTCAATGACCAGAGGCCGCACAGAAATCCACCAAACGGCAGAGTCTTCGCGGCTCTATGGCGACTTGTGGCCGTCCACCAACTTTAAACCCAAACTTTAGTACATGGAATACGACGTCTTTATATCTTGCAAAAGGGAAGATTACCCGATAGCCGAGCGGCTATACCGTTATCTGAAAGATAATGGCTTTTATGTGTTTCTCTCATCCATGGATCTAAGAATGCTCAAAGATTCAGAGTATATGGACGCCATCTCTGAGGCCATCGATTCTGCATATCACCTCATCGTGTTAGGTTCGTCAAAGGAAAACATCATGAGCAAATGGGTGAAATTTGAGTGGGCCACTTTCCTGAACGAGCAATTGAGCGGCCGAAAGGACGAACAAATCATGACCTATGTGGATGGCAGTTTAACCATTGCCAATCTGCCTATTCAGTTGCGCCACTACGAATCGTTCACCTCCCAAAACTACAAGGGCAACATTCTGCATTATGTGGAGACCCCAGCGTACCTGAAGCGCAAAGAGGAAGCCGAGAGGCAAGCCAAACTCGAGGAGGAAAAGGCAAGAAGCCTGAAGGAGGCCGAGCAACGTAGAAATAGAATAAAAAACGAAATCAAAGACAAGGAAGCTGAATATTATAGACATGCTGAAACCTTGAAAGTGTTAGCTCAAGAAATAGCGGATCAGCACAAACTAATAGGAGAAAACACAAAAACTTGCCCGGTTTGCAATCAAAAAGTTGATATAGATACCGCCTATTGCAAAAAATGCGGATGGGCATTTACCCCATTGTTTGCAACTATAGGGAAATCAACTGATGACCACTTGTTTATTTCACGAAGTAACTGGAGCAACTTAAAGAAGCAAGGTGATACTTACGAACGTGAAGTGGCAAAACTAAAAGACTTATATACCATCAAGGAAGATCTGCTTCATAAACTGTCTGAAAAGGACAAGCAATACAATGCCATGAAGAAAGATCTGATTGATAATCTTGATAAACAGCAAATAAAATACGATGCCGTCAAAGACTCAAACAGTAAACTTCAGTCTCAAATCGAAAGTCTTCAAGAGAAGGTTCGAAATTTGAGCGTACAATTAGAAAGTGCTCTAAACGCTCCAGACTCCAAGAATGAAAACACAAAGTTTATCGTTAGATTGACCGACGTGGGCAGCAATAAGCTACAATTGCTATTAGCCCTGAGAGATTCATTAGGCGTGGGACTAAAAGAAGCCAAAAACTTGGCAGACAACGTTCCTACAGACTTACCGGGAACATTTAGCTTTGACGAAAAAGAAAACGTTTGTCGATATATTGAAGAAGCAGGGGGGCGTTGCGAAGCAAGGTTTGATGCTGACGAAAACGAAAAGTTCATCGTCAGATTGACCGATGTGGGCAACTTTAAGCTACAATTAGTATTAGCCCTAAGAGATTCATTAGGCGTGGGACTAAAAGAAGCCAAAGACTTGGCAGACAACGTTCCTACAGACTTACCGGGAACATTTAGCTTTGACGAAAAAGAAAGCGTTTGTCGATATATCGAAGAAGCGGGAGGCGCTTATAAAGTAAGAAAGACCTTATGATCAAATTCGCGAGAGAAATTCCCCTAACGGCAGAGCTTTCGCGGCCCAATGACGAGTTGCAGCCGTCTTGGGCCCTACCCTCAGCAACGCCCAGAAAAAGATGATGAGATTTTCGCAGGATTGTTTCCTGTTGCAGATTATTTTTCATACTTTTGTCTCAGATATCCTAAAACTAACGACCTATCCGAATAACCGCGTCCTCTGAGAGGAACGCCACCCAGCTAACAGCATCGTGTGGTCCACAGTGGCAGGATAGCTACTTGGATGATGAAACTGCATTACAAAACAAGCACGTCGGCATTGCCTAATGCCGGCTCCCGACGAGGCGATGCCAATCCCTCCCGTGCAGGTCTTGCAGCCTGCACCTCCCCCGAAGTTGGAGGCCGCAAGGCCAACAACTCCCACACAGGGGTGTCCCCGACCTTTGCGCCTAAAGAAGAGGAGTGCAGACGTGCGCCACGCGCCACATTGGGTAGCGCAGGAAATGGCCTGCGAAGCCTCCAAACTCATGACATAAAGACTTATTTGCCGACACACCATGCCGACGAAGAGATAGATGGGAAGCGAACGCTCGATAATGGGCCTTCGCTTCCCATTCTTTGTTTTTGCGCCCATCGCGCCGAAGGCAAGTTGACGATACGTTTACACCATATCTAAATACCTAAAATTTATGCAATACACCGAAATTGTTCACCCCGAAGATGCCGCGGCCCTGAAAGCCTTGAAGGCCATTCCCATTCTCCCCACTGTAGTGAAGAAGGTGATGGATTTGGGCTACGAGCAGTTGTACGTGGGCCTGAACAGGGCCTCGAAGATCAAACTGTCGCCCACCCAACTACCCGAGCTTTACAACATCCTGCCGCCCATCTGCGAACTGCTGGAGATAAAGGAGCCCGAGTTTTATTTGGAGATGAGTCCGGAGCCCAACGCCTACGCCTTTGGCGACACGCAGACAGCCATCAGCATCACCTCCGCGATTGTGGAATACGCTTCGCACGAGGAGCTGCGGGCCATCGTGGCCCACGAGTGTGGCCACATAGCCTGCCACCACATGCTTTACCACTCGTTGGCACAGATCCTGTCGAACGCGTCGGGCTTGTTCGAGACGTTGGCCAACTTTGCCATGCCCATCCATTACGCCTTGATGTACTGGCAGAGGAAGAGCGAACTGTCGTGCGACCGCGCCTCAGCCATCGTCACCTCGCCCGAGACGGTCATGTCGGTCATGGCCCGACTGGCGGGTGGCCCGAAATCCATCACGAGCAAGGTGAACATGGAAGAGTGGGCCCAACAGGCCGACGAGTATGAGAAGATCTACAACGGCGGCATGTGGGACAAGACCCTGCAACGGTTGGCCGTGCTCGACCTGGCGCATCCATACCACGCCGTTAGGGTGCGCGAGATTCTCAAGTGGAAAAACAGCGGACAATATCAGCAGGCGCTCAACAACAACCCAGTGTGCCCATCATGCCACCGCCCGGTCGACAAGAGTTGGAAGTTCTGCCAGCATTGCGGCCACCAATTATAATAAGCAATCTCATTAAACCCAAACCGGTCATTAGATTTCAATTCTTGGTAGTGTTTGTTTCGAGCAGGTTGCGACAGTCGCGTTGAAGGCATAGCGGGCTATGTCGAAACGCAAATGGAAGCAAGATGCCGAAAGAAACGCTGACAAGAGTTGGAAAGAATCCATAAAATCATAATAACTCACCCACTTCGGTCTAATGACGACCGATTTGGGTTAAACCCCAATGACATGAACAGTTCAACTAACAGAATGTTGTTTGTCGCCTTCAAGAGTCTGAACGAGACAACGGGCGATTTTCTCAATGGCACAAAGATCGAGTCGATCAAAGACACGGTAAACACGTTCGCCATCTCGGCGGCGGTGCTCGGCGCGGCGGCCGACGTCATCCCCGGCGCGGGAGGCCTGCTGGCTGCCTTGGCCCAGACCGGACTGGTGTGGGCGCTGTATGTAAAGATCAACAAGACCTTGGGCATCGCCATCTCAGAGAACGCGCTGAAGTTTGTGGGGTCGGCCATTGCCACAAACATCATTACCAGCGCCGGATACATGATATTGGCCTATGCGGCTGCCGCCGTGATGTCGTTCATACCGGTGTTTGGACAGGCGGGATCGGCCGTAACCCACCTCGCATTGGGCTACATACTGATCTACGCCGCAGCCGTGGTGTATCTCAATTTCCTGACGCGCACCTACAAGGCCAACGGATCGTTCACCTTCGACGAATCCAACAAGACGAAGGATATCATACGCGACACCGTGAAGGATTCCAACGTGAAGGGCATCATCAAGGAAGGCAAGAACGCGTTTAAGGAGGCCAAGGACAATGGCGACATCGCACGCGCGCAGAAAGAGCTCAAGTGCCCCAACTGTGGCGCCAAGATCACCAAGGAGCAGGCGTTCTGCTCAGAGTGTGGCCTGAAACTCAAATAGCAACCAAACATTCACCCTCCCCATCGGCCCCCATGACCGATGGGCAACCACAACCCATTTAAACCCATCAAGACCTATGACTACATTATTCGACCCACACGGAAACCTCAACATAGACGACCTCATCGCCGAGCAGCCCTCGTTCCAGAAGATCATGGCCGACGGCGTCGTCACGGCCGAGGAGGTGGAGGAGCAGGCCGCACGCGTCTCGACCCTCCTGCATCAATTTGAGAAGACCGCCACACCCGAGCAGGTGGAGCAGATGCGAGAAATCCTCGCCGAGCTGAGTGTGCTCGTGGCGGTGAACAACATGAGATAACGGCACGTTGGGCTACTATGACCGACCAAGAAATCGTAGCATCGCTCATCGGGCGCGACCCACAGGCAACGGCGCGGTTCTTCTTCAACGACTGCCGCCCGTTGTTCCTGAGCGTCATCAGGCGGGTGTTTGGAACGCAAGCCGTCGACTACGATGAGATCATCAGCGAGCTATATGTGCTCCTGATGGAGAACGATGCGAAGAAGTTGCGATCCTTTCGCTTCGAGAGCACGCTCTACCAATGGCTGAAAACCACGGCCATCAGGCATTGCTTGTGGCTCAAGCAAAAGGCGCGAGTGATAGACAACGAGAGCCAAGAACCTCCTATCAATAAAGGTGGGGAACATTTATCCATCGAGAGTTCGCAAGCGCAGATCGACCTGGAGTGCTTGCTCCAACAGATGAGGAACCAACGGTACGCGCTGGTCGTACGCCTACTGATGATAGACGACCTGCCCCCCGAGGAGGTGGCACAGCGGTTGTCGGTTACCGTCGACAACCTGTATAACATCAAGCGAAGAGCCATGGCGGCTCTCACCCAAGTGGCATTAAAAGACAAGAAGCATGATGAGCGACAATCATAACATATCCGACGAACTGTTGGCGGCGTTTCTCGATGGCAACACATCGGCGGCCGACACGCGGCGCGTGCTGAAAGCGGCGCAGCACGACGCACAACTGCAAGAGCTGATACGCATAGCAAGCCTGGTGGATGAGGACATCAACGCGCAAAGCCATACGGCCGTTATCCCCATGACCGCCATGGCGGCCAAGAAAAAAGACGACTACCTTTGCGACATCGAGTGTGAGGAGTTTGTGCTGCGACAGTTGGGCATAGAGGCTACCCACAAGAGCCTGCTCGACACGGCCTGCAAAAACCGCTGGCTGAGGGAGAAGGGCATGCCGCTCTACAACATGGGCCGACTGCTGGAGAAAAACCATCTCGCCGTAAGCCGACGCTACGGGTCAACCATCGACGATGTGGCCCGACTGCTCGACGCTGGCAACCAGCTCATCGCCGTCATCGACAACACGCTGCTGGCCCACCCATCCGTCGCCGAGGAAAAGCACCCCAACCACGCTGTAGCCATCAGCTCGCTCTCGGCCGACAAAAAGGAGATAACGCTCTTCAATCCCTACACCGACGAGGAACTCACCCCCTACCCCACCGCATCGTTCCTCGAGGCCTGGAGCCAATCGAACAACTATCTGGTGGTGACCAACACCACCGACCGCTTCGTCTACGAACCGTCGCCCATCGCCCTCGACGATGTGACCCTCGACGACGACCTGACCGAACTGCAAGAGGCCATAGCCGAAAACGCACACGAGATATGGGCACAAAACCGCACCTCGCAGGGATGGACCTACGGGCCCGAACGCAACGACCCGCAGAAACAAACCCCCGACATGGTGCCCTACTGCAACCTGCCCGAAAGCGAGAAGCTCTACGACCGCGAGATGGCCATGCAAACCCTGAAACTGGTAAAGAAACTCGGGTTCGAGATAAAACGGATATAAGGTGGCGAACCCTCGCCACAAGCGCGCTGGGTTTGTACCAACAGCCCACGCCACTGCCTGCCTTGATTAGAAGAACAACAAAATGAAAATGATGAGCATGAAAAGATTTTTATGGTTGCTTGTTGCAACCCTGTGTGTCACCAACG
>ERZ1026894.876-NODE-876-length-19907-cov-15.661394_pt1 | contig 19907 bp, 12 predicted proteins | sample MGYA00380177_ERZ1026894 | MGnify/ENA primary metagenome ERZ1026894 (study PRJEB33269, sample SAMEA4719813) | human gut metagenome | biome: human-associated habitat; feature: organic feature; material: feces | place: Cameroon | collected 2013-10 ... | reverse complement strand
CTCTCGATATTCGGATTGTAGGACTCTCCGTTGTAGGTGTATTCGTTCTCATACTGCGGTGCACCGAAGGTGATCTCTCCGGTGACGCTGTAACGGTAGGACTGGTAGACCTGTCCCTCTTCATTTCTTCCCCTTTCGCACGATTTTATCGTTTGACGATTCCTTTCCTTCTATTGTACCTGTATCCCCGATCCCCCGCAACTGTTCTTCGCCCAAATGCCCCAAATTCTTCCAAGATAATTAATAAAAAATCCACGAAAAAAGCAGAGACGATATTAAAATCATCTCTGCTTCCAGCGTAAACATGGTACTACTCCTTTGTATTTTGAGCAAAAAAATATGGGAAGCCTAAGCTTCCCACTCGTTAATGTTCATCTCTTCTATGGCTCAAAACCATAAGGTTAATGGAGAACTAAATACCCTTTTCCTTTATCAGTTTTTCAGCCTCTTCACTGTTTTCCATCATTCCGGTTTCGATATATATCTTTCGGTCTGTCTGGATCAGAATTCTATACGCCCCTCTTCCAGCCGACTTATAACGCACCGATCTCACGTCTTCCCATGAGTATTTTTTCTCTTTTCCCCAAACGGAACGGTAAGTAATATCATCCCGCGTCATAGTAATTCTTTTGTTGCGCCAAAACAGGAGGAAATAGCCCCCTTCCATTCCACATAATATGAAAAAGATAATGCCTGCGCCTTTCACTCCCTGTGAAGTGCCTAAAATCAGTAATAAAAAAGTAACTCCTATTCCGATGAGCCAGAACATCACTCCCATTATAAATGGAGCCATCGTTTTTCCGGAACACACAACTTCCTTTTCATCCTTCACTTCTGTAATCCTCCGGTAAAATCTTTGGGTGTACACCAAAAACGGATGCCACCCATTCCTACAGGGAAGCATCCGTTTCTTCCGTTTTATTTATTCCTTACAGCAGGCTGTCCAGGGTCTCTCTGATAGCCTTGATGAAGTCCAGGCTGTTGAGGATCACGGGATGCTCACAGGTGGAGATCAGGGACAGGCTCTTGGTCATCTTGCCGTCCTCGATGGTCTTGATGCATGCCTGTTCCAGCTTGTCTGCGAAGTTGCACAGCTCGGGGATATGATCCAGTTCGCCGCGCTTTCTGAGAGCTCCGGTCCATGCGTAGATGGTAGCAATGGAGTTTGTGGAGGTCTCTTCACCCTTTAAGTGCTTGTAATAATGACGCTGTACGGTTCCGTGAGCAGCCTCGTACTCATAGACACCGCTGGGAGATACCAGTACGGAGGTCATCATGGACAGATCGCCGTAAGCGGTAGCTACCATATCGGACATTACATCACCGTCGTAGTTCTTACATGCCCAGATGAATCCGCCCTCGGAACGGATGACACGGGCTACAGCATCATCGATCAGAGTGTAGAAATATTCGATGCCCAGTTCCTCGAATTTAGCCTTGTACTCGTTATCATAGATCTCCTGGAAAATATCCTTGAAGGTATGATCGTATTTTTTGGAGATGGTGTCCTTGGTGGAGAACCACAGATCCTGCTTCGTATCTACCGCATAGCTGAAGCATGCTCTTGCAAAGCTCTCGATGGATTTATTGGTATTGTGGATACCCTGAATGATACCAGCTCCGTCGAAATTATGGATCAGTTCACGGGTCTCGGTGCCGTCTGCTGCGGTAAATACCAGCTCTGCCTTACCGGGTCCGGGTACCTTGATCTCTGTATTTTTATAGACATCACCATAAGCATGACGGGCGATGGTGATGGGCTTGGTCCAGTTTTTTACATAGGGAACGATGCCCTTTACCAGGATCGGTGCACGGAATACGGTACCGTCCAAGATGGCACGGATGGTTCCATTGGGGCTCTTCCACATTTCCTTCAGGTTGTACTCTGTCATTCTGGCAGCGTTGGGGGTAATGGTCGCACATTTTACGGCAACACCGTATTTTAACGTAGCGTTGGCAGAATCCACCGTTACCTGATCGTCTGTCTCATTACGATGCTCCAGTCCCAGATCATAGTACTCTGTCTTCAGATCGATATAGGGCAGCAACAGCTCATCCTTGATCATCTGCCAGAGGATTCTGGTCATTTCATCTCCGTCCATCTCTACGAGAGGGGTTGTCATTTTGATCTTTTCCATAACGATTTCCTTTCCGGTATTAATTTTCGTTCTATTACATTTTAACGTAATTCGTTCCAACAGGCAACTTATTCCTGACTTTCAGCCTGCTGTGCATAGGCCTCATTCAGACCGTTCTTCACCATGTTCTCATAGGCATTGATCATGTGCTGATGTGCCAGCTGCTCTGCCAGATCGGCGTTGCCAGCCTTAATGGCTTCCATGATCTTTTCATGCTCTTCGTTGGACTTCGGACCTCTATTGGCACTGGACAGCGTCTTCTTACGGACACGGAGAACATACTGATGGAAATCCTTCAGCTGGTGTTCTAACATCTTGCTATCACAGGCTTCATATAGAATGTCATGGAAACGGTTGTCTAACTCCGCCAGCTGCTCGAGATGTCCTTTCTGTGCATGGAACTTGGACAGATAGACATTCTCCTCCATCTCTTCCATCTGCTCCTTGGTGATATGCTCCGTAGCCCAACGGGCGCACAAACCTTCCAGCAGGGAACGGATCATATAAATATCCTTCACATCCTTCTGGGTAATGCCGGTGACATAGGCACCCTTGTTCGGAATGATCTGGATCAGTCCCTCCAGTTCCAGCTGACGGAATGCCTCTCTGACGGGGGTTCTGCTGACGCCCATCTCCTCGCCGATCGCCACTTCCTTCAATTCTTCATGTTCCTGGTATTTTCCGCTTAAAATATCCTCTCTCAGCTTGTGAAATACCCGTCCCCGCAGGGAGAACTTGTCCGTTACTTCCTGCTTTACATCATACTTACTCACTATAATCCTCGATTCCAGACAACGCTGCTACCGTTGTCATGCTCATTCTATGCTTACTCACCGATCTTCAGATTCTTATCCAGACAGATCCGGTTGACGCATGCCACGATCTCTTCATCCGTAAGCACGGTGACACGACCTCCGGCATATTCTTCGTCTACCCACTTTTTGATCTCTGCTACCAGTTCGGAATTCTTCTGTACCTGATTGTCTCCCTTTAACTTGTAGTAGGTGTTCAGCCAGTGTGCGATACCTGCCAGACCGGAGGTATTGGAAATAGCGCACAGTACCGGACGGTTCAGGAATTTCTCGGTATCGAAAATATTGTAGATCTCCTCGTTCTTAAGCAGTCCGTCTGCATGGATGCCGGCTCTGGTTACATTAAAGTTCTTGCCCACAAACGGAGTTCTGGGAGGAATCTGATAACCGATTTCCTTCTCATAGTACTCTGCCAGCTCTGTGATCACACGGGTATTCATACCGTTTAAGTCGCCCTTTAACTGTGCATACTCGAATACCATTGCCTCCAAAGGCGTATTACCGGTACGCTCACCGATACCAAACAGGGAAGTGTTGACACCGGAACAGCCGTACAGCCATGCTGTGGTAGAGTTGGACACTGCCTTATAAAAGTCGTTATGTCCATGCCACTCGATCAACTCATGAGGAACACCTGCATGGGTATGGATTGCATAGATGATACCCTGTACACTACGGGGAATAACGGCACCGGGATAGTTGACACCGTATCCCATGGTATCGCAGGCACGTACCTTGATGGGAATCTGATACTCCTTCATCAGTTTCATCAATTCCAGGCAGAACGGCACCACATAGCCGTAGATATCCGCTCTGGTGATATCCTCCAGGTGACATCTGGGGCTGATGCCCTCCTCTAAGCAGTCACGGATAACGCTTAAATAGTGATCCATTGCCTGTCTTCTGGTCATTTTTAACTTTAAGAAAATATGATAATCGGAACAGCTTACCAGAATACCTGTCTCCTTCATTCCGATCTCTTTTACTAACTTGAAATCTTCCTTGCTGGCGCGGATCCAGCTGGTCACCTCGGGGAACTTATATCCCCTCTCCATACACTTATAGACAGCATCTCTGTCCTTTTTGCTGTACAGGAAGAACTCGCTGGCACGGATCATTCCGTTGGGACCGCCCAGTTCGTGCAGATAATCATAGATCTTCACGATCTGCTCTGTTGTATAGGGTGCCCTGGACTGCTGTCCGTCTCTAAAAGTGGTATCTGTGATCCAGATATCCTTCGGCATGTTATGAGGCACGATACGATCATTAAAAGGTATTTTGGGGATTTCGGAATAAGGGAACATATTACGGAACACGTTCGGCTTCTCCACATCATCCAGTATGTACATATGCTCCTCAATCTCCAGAAGGTTGTTCTTCGGATTCATGGAGACCGGACGATTCTGAAATGCATCACTATCTCTCATTGGTATACCTCTCTTCCCAGACATTCGACATCTGCAATATTGTTTTCCTATTTTTACTCTGCGCAGTAAAAATACATTTTGCAGTTCTCGTATCATTGTATACAATCATACCATTTGTGTCAATATCTTTAGTATTAATTTTATTGACTTATTTTAATCACATTTTTTATTTTTCCCAGTGATTTTATCATTTTACTTGTTTTCTAATAATCTGCGGACATTGAGCATTCCAAAGCCCTGCTTATTCCAGGGTTCTCCGAGATCCGTGGCTGTCAGAGACAGCAGACGGACAAACTCTTCGTTGGTCAGCCACGGATATTTTCCGAGCGCCAGCGCCGCAGCTCCGGATACAATGGGAGTCGCCATGGAGGTACCGCTTTTCGCAACATAAGGCATAAGGATTCTGCCGTTTTGTTTGCGCCAGGAAGCATTGCAGGACAGGATTCTTGTACCGGGAGCCACAATGTCGGGCTTGCGGAGCACATCATATCTTCTGCCTCTGCCGGAATAGGTCTCACATCTACCGGGATCATTTTTACAGTATCTGCCGTCATGACAGCCTACTGTCAGTACTTTTCTGCTGCTCGCCATCTCAGAGATGCTTCCGTCCACAGGACCATTATTTCCCGCAGCGCAGACTACGAGAATGTTATGATCCCACAGCTTCTCCAGCTCTTCCCGTAACACCTGCTCCTTATACCGTTCCTTCAGGTCTCCGATTCCCACAGAGATATTCAGGATCCGGATCTTGTAACGGTTCTTTACCCGCAGGACCCACTGCAATGCATTTCTCATGGCATCGCAGGATCCCTCCCCGTTATCATCCAATACTTTCCCCACGACCAGTTTTGCCCCGGGTGCCATTCCGCGGAATCTCCCTTCTGATAACTCCCCGCTTCCACATAGAATCCCGCATATATGTGTTCCATGTCCGTTATCATCATACGGAAGCGGACGTTTCTCTACAAAATCCGCAAAACACAACAGTTTTCCCGCCAGATCCGGATGATAGGCAATCCCGGTATCCAACACTGCAATTACAGCAGGTGATGTGTTCGACTGCCCATCATATAATTGTTCCGGTACCTGTACCTGTTCCCTTACCCGCTGCATAGATTCCTTCCGCTCCCACCAAAAAACCGGCATAAGACTTATTCTATCTTATGCCGGCCATTTTTACTGGTGTCGGTAAATTACCCATTATTCATTTATGATCTCCGTTCCCTCCGGAAAAATATCGCTGTTTGTAGCTGCAATGCCTGCCGGGAGATATACCTTTTGAATCTCGGTATGGTCTTTAAATACTTCGTCTGCGATCACACGTACACCATCCGGTATTGTCACTTCTGCCGAGTCTCCCTTATATGCTGCCAGCACACCGCCACTGATTAAAAAGTTCTCCGTACTGTTCTGCTCAAAATCATCCAGCCAACCAGTGTGGGTAAAGGCCTTCGCACCTACTGAAGTCACAGTATCCGGAATCACTACATTTTTCAGATCATCACAATGATAAAATGCTGCATACGCAATCGTTGTAACACCTTCCGGAATTATAACCGTATGCACACTGCTTCTGGAAAAAGCAAATCTGTCAATCTGACAAGTTCCCTCTGGAATCGTCACTGTACCGAGGGACTGATCCCTATAATATTTCCATTCCGGAACGATCCCTTCTTCTGTCTCTGCAGTAGTCGCTTCTAAACCGTCATCCACCGGTTCCGTATTCCCCTGCTGTACCTTCTCCAGACCGGGATGCACCATGACCATGGCGTGATTCCCCACGACTACCGTACTGCCTAACACATTACCGGGCACCGGGGTCGGTGCAGGACTCTGCGTCTCTACCGGTGCAGGCTCTTCTGTCGTCTGTACATCTGCAGTCCCGTCCGCTGCCGGAGTCTGTGCAGGTGCTGCCGTCACCAGGGGATTCTTCCTTCTCTGCTCTTCCAGTTTTTGTGCGAACTGCGCAGCCACACTGCCCTCGTCTGCATGAATTGTCACATTATCACAATTTAAGAAAGCATCATCGGCAATATTTGTCACCGTTGCAGGAATATAAATATCTGTTAGGTTCGTACATCCGGCAAATGCCTGTGCATCTATGCTCTGTACATTCTCCGGAATCGTAATCTGTTTTAATCCGGCGCATCCGGCGAACGAATACTCGTCCACAGTCGTCAGACCTTTTCCAAGTACCACTTCTTCCAGGTTATTACAGCCCCAGAATACATAGGCATCCAGTCGTTTGACCGATTTAGGGATCACAACGAACTGTACCTTCTGGTTGTTCTCAAAGGCACTCTCGCCCACAACCTCCACTGTATCCGGAATTGTGACTCTCTCGTCGCTGCCTCTGTATTTCTCCAACGTGCTTCCCTGTATCTGAAAATCAGAGGCAGACGCCGCCGCATCTGCCTCTGACACAGGAAGATGTGTCAGGATCAACGCGGTAGCCACCAAAGCCATGACGACCAACCACTTTTTATGATTCATAAACCTTCCCATCCTTTATTTACGTTATACTCTGGCTGCTTTCAGAGTCTTTTTATCCTTCTTCATGAAGAATACAATAGACAGACAGGCAAGTCCCATGGACAAAAACCACTTGGGATGGATTCCGTCGCCGGTCTTAGGCGTGCTGTCTGCGATGGTTCCCGCAGTCAGATTATTCGTATCCACATAGATCACATACGGCGAGAAATGTTCCGCAGTGAAAGTTACGCAGGATACACCGGATATCGTGGAGAACTTCGGTGACAGCTTGTCTAACTTACTGTTCACTACACCTGCCACTTTGTTATTACCTGCATAGGTGATCAGAGAATCCGGCAGAGGCAATGTAATGCTGATGGACAGTCCTGTGGTATCTGTGATCTTCGTATTGCCGGTGGAATCATAGAGACTGATGTCCATGGGGAAATACTTGATAGCACTGATATCACTGCCGTATTCTGCCATCAGAGCTTTCACTACTTCTTCTGAAGCTGCGGCGCTCTCTGTGATCTTAATAACAAAATTATCGGAAGATCCGTTCACCGTTGCGGATACCACACCGGTATTGGACAGACCGTTTTTATCAATAACAACAGTGGTTCTGCCGCCGGATACGGTTCCCGTGGTAGTGCTGCCCGGTCTTCTGTTGGAATTGGAATTCGTGGAATTACCGCTTCCCGTAGAGGTACTGGTCTTGCTACCGGAACCTGATTTTGCTGTATAGTTCGCCGTTACAGTTACATTTGCTTCCGGCATGGTAATTACTGTTGCAGACAGAACCTTGCTGGCAATCGTCGTATTGGACGGATCAATGGACCAGCTGCTAAACTGTTGGTTTGCTGCAGGGTCGTTTGCCACAATGATTGGCTGGGAACCTGCAATATAGCTTCCGGATCCGGAACCGTTCTTAACGGTCAGGGTATACATCTTGGCAGTGGTACCATTATTATTAGCTCCCGGACTGGTGCTGGCTCCGGGGCTGGTGTTTCCACCGTTGTTACCGTTTGAACCGTTTGCTTCATATACTGCATAGAAATCCGTATTCTCCGTAATCGCCGTAGAGATATCCGGTAACCACTCCTTGAAGGTGTAACCGCTGACCGTAGGAGTCTGAATGCTGGGCGCTACGGTGCCCTTCTTGATGGTGGTCTGATAGAAAATTTCCTTGGTCACACCATTGATATACCGAACGACGATATCATCTTCACTCAATGCCTTATATACTGCTTTGGTCTTAATATCTGCGGTAATATTGGTCAGGTCTCTGTCCCATCCGGTAAAGATGTATCCATCTCGAACCAGGGTAGCGACATTCGGCAGATCCGAATCCGCAATGCTACCTCCGGATGCTACCTTGATCTCCTTGACTACCTTGTCGTCCCAATTCAGGAAAGTTACGGTAAATTTACTTGCATCGGGATCTTCCTTCTCATAAATGGCGGTACAGGTCGTATCTTCTGTGATGTTCGTATAATCGTCATCCCATCCCTTAAATACTTCACCGGTCTTGCCTAACGGGGTGGGAGGTACTGCATCTTCGCCGCCCCGTACCTGCTGTTCGTCTACCGGCACATTTTTCTTCAGTTCTTCATTCCAGTCACGGAAAATAACCGTATAGATTTCCTCTAACGGAGTGTCCTCCACTGCAAATCCGTTCGCATCACCATATTTGTAGAGATAACTGGTTTTCGGAGCACATAAGGTCACATCACCCTTATCTCTACTCATTCCCTTAAAGGTGTCTTGATCAATCAGTGTTAATCTCTCACTTGACTCCTCCAGCCACTTAATATTACTGCCATTGAATACATTATCTTTCAGTTCTTCACAGGTAATCGGCAGTTTCACGGTATCCAGATTCTTAGTTTCCGCAAACGCATAGGAAGGCACTACCGTAATGGCACTATCCGACAGATCGATCGTAGTCAGATTGTCGCAGCCGCGGAACGCCTCCGGTGCCATTTCCGTCACGCCTGTTGTCTCTTTGGCATTCACACGCTTGCTGGTTCTCCCCTCTAAGCATTCGATGATCTTCGCTTTTGCGCTGCCGTTCATTCCATAGATAATCGAATTGTCGCAGGTGAAATAATCTGTTCCCTGGAATCCTACCTTATCCAGAATTTTGCAGCCGGTAAACGGAATATTTCCGAGACTGTTGATGGTTCCGGACAGGGACACATCTTTCAGAGCAACACAGTCTTTAAATGCATAGTCGCCAATGGACTGGGTATTGCCGTTGATCTCTACTGTAGCCAGTTTCTCACAGCCATCAAAGGCATTTTTTGCTATGCTGGACAGGGTATTGCTGTAGCTGATCACACTGGTCAGATATTTCGCACCCTTGAAGTCGTCTTCTTCAATGCTGTCGAGACCGTATATGGTCAGAGTCTTATTTACCTGATCTTTATTCTCTTTATCCACAAACAGACCATCCTTGATTGCCTGAATGCCTTCCGGTATGGTCACATTCAGTGCGGAATCAATGAACTGCTGCTGATCCTCTGTCAAGGGCTCCCCAGAATTATATTTGTTCAGTGCCGTTTCCGCTGCGTTTCTCTGAGCGTCTGTCAGATAAGGATAATCATTTTTGTCCAAATAGTTGGTTAATTCTGTAAATCCAGGGAAATCGGTCAGTTCGCTGACATTCTTCTCCGGATTGTACTGTACTACCAGGTTGGAAGGCCATCCACTGCAGTATCTGACATAAGTTGCCACCTGACTGCTGTTGTTATATCTGCCGTCCGTACTCATCGCGTACTTATACGGTGTGGACTCCGGTGAGATCTCTCCTACAAAGGTCAGCTTTACTGCCGGACTGTTATCTGTATCGTTCATGGCTTTCGCGGAACTGTGTGTACAGCCCGTTCTGTGGGTACCGGTAAAGTCCTGGGTCTTAAATGCATCCGTTCCGATAGCGATATTGCTGTTATTGAATATTACCGTTGCCAGATTATGACATCCACGGAAAGCACCATCTCCCACTGACTGTACACTGGCAGGCAAAGATACCATGGTCAAGTTACAATTGTTGGCAAATGTATTTGCCGAAATATTGTAAATATGATACGGTCCGATGGGATCCGGGATATTCAATGTCTTAACGCCGGTTCCTACACTGGCATTAAGCAGCTGGTTGGAGGAATCTACTACAAACGTAGACCGACCAGGTTCACCTGAAACATTGGGATCCTGAACCGTCAATTCGTATTTGTTCAATTTCTCATATAAATGCGTGTCAGAATTATAATTGATATAACTGAATGCAAAACAATTTTCCTGACATAGTTTGTGAAGTTTGCTTTCTCTTAATCCCTCAAAATAGAAAGTTCCGCTTACCGGCTCATCTGCAAGCATAGACTTAAAGCAGTCAAAGCAATACACATCATCATCTGCGCTTCCGGAGGTGATGGTAAACTGTGCATTTCGGGAAGCCACATAATGCAGGTTCTTACATCCCTTGAACATGGAAATCCCGATGGTCTCGCTGTACAAATCCGGGAAAGTCACAGAATACAGGGTCTCATCATTTTCAAAGACATTCCATCCCATTTCTGTCAATCTACTAGAGCTTGCACCATTCTCCTGCTCCGGATTGCACAATTCTACATTATACAAATATCTGCATTCTGCAAAGGCATAGTCGCCAATATACCTAACAGCTGTTGGAATATTTATATCTGTCAGCTGAGTACAACTATAAAATACATGATCCCCTAACTGTGCAAGATTACAATCCCTGGGGATATTCACTGCCTTCATACTGCCGCATTCCGCAAATGCCCAGTTACCGATAACGGTAATACCATTACCGAAAGAAATACTTTTCAGACCGTTACAGCCATAGAACGCATAGTTGCCGACACCAATGAGTTTCTCACCGATGTTCAGTGTTACAATGTTGCTGGCTCCGGCAAAAATACCTTTCAAAGGTTTATCAGATGTAATATATCCTCCTATTGACCATGTATAAGTACCGTTTGGATTAGATGTGGATGTCAGATACTGGTTGCCGATGTATTTTACATCCAGATCCTTGATCCACTGATCATCCGGCTGTTCTGTCTTTGCAAATCCGTCATATACTTTTGCAGACTTATCTTCATTCTGTGCCTGTTTACTGGTATAAGTATAGCCATTACCCTTTTTTTGAAAAAAATCCTTAAGATCCAGTTCTTTCCATGCGTTATCCGTTGCATAGCAAGGACGCATCTCACCATCCTTATAAGTCTCAGTCTTCGTCTCCATCACCGGTTTACCCTGTGAATCATATAACGGTAGACCTGTATTCGGATCTGTTGCCTGTACTTCCACCTCTCTGGTCTTCTCTGTCAACGCCTCATAATACAAAGGCTGTCCATTTTTACTTGCCGCCACGTAACCATTGATGGTACCCTGGTTACCGGTAGGCTGTATGTACGCATTCACTGTATCCGGAATATCCAGTACATTCCCGGTCAATGTTGTGTACTTATTGTATCCCAGTAACACTGCGCACCAGGAATTGGCATAATTTACATATGCAAACTGATAGCTGGTTCCGTCTGTATTGGTCTCCGTCGTATAAATAGTAGCATTGCTGTCTACCACAGGAATCAGCGTTTCCATGGTGGGGACATTGCTGCCCGTGGGAAGCAGGCTAGCTTTCTCCGATGCGTCCTTCGGAATCGTAACCTTATATTTAGAAGGGCTATGTGTTGTCTGATGTGTATGTCCTGCCGCCTGTGCCACAGCATCTTCTTCCGCACGCAGTCCCTCCGTAGGGATCGCTGCCACTACGATCGCCGAGATCAGGAACAGTGTTCCCAGGGTCTTCCTTACTGTCTTTTTTAATCTTCTGTTGGTCTTCCTTGTACCCTTAGTCATCCTTTACTCCTTTGTCGTCACCTTTTTGGCAACCACTACGAATCTGCCGTTTTTCTCCTGATAATCGCAGGTAGACAGCGTTAATAGCCGGTCACCGTATTGAGCTGTGACTCCCGTGTTATATAATGACATCCCCTCCATGTCATTCATATACGAGTCAAATTCCTGCTCACTTTGGGCGTCTATAAACTGATAATATTTGAATACGATCTCATCTTCACTGTATACCCTCGAACGGAATACATACATGATCTCATACAGACCTTTTTCATAGATGGTATCAAACTGTATGTAGGGATGCTTCTCATAGTAGCTCTGGTCGCTGTACAATGACAAGTTCCCGAACATCTGCCCGTTCTTCATGTGATGTCCGTACAGGATCAGATTCGTGCTGGGCTTCAGCACATCACAGTCCTTGTCCATGAAAATAGATCCGTTCTTGTCATACTCCTGATTCAGATTGTGATCCAGATAATATTCATTATCCGTTGTCTGCATTACAGGGTAATCTATATTAGTATCGGCAATTTTTACCCATCCGATTAGTCTTTTGTTCTTATTTAATAAATTTTTATATTCATCCAGTACCGGAGGCGGTGTACTCTGCACTTCTTCCGACGTATAATGGATCACCGGCGCCGGTGCCTCGCTGACTGCAGGTTCCTTGTCCTTCAGTTCACTCAGCTGCTTATAATTGTCTGCTGTCCGGTAGTTGTACCAGTTATAAATTCCGAAATAGCCAAGGCAGACGATAGCTGCCATACTGCAGCAGACCACTAAAAGCTTCCTTCGTTTTTCCTGTTTTTTCAGTTCCTCTTTTACGATTCTATCCAGTTCTGCCTCGTCGAACTGTGGCTCTATATTTCTCTTCAGAGCCTTCTTTTTTTCCGCCGGTCTCTTTTGCGTGGTTTTCTTTTTAACTGCTTCTTTTTTTATCGGTTCTTTTTTTATCGGTTCTTTTTTTATCGTATCTTTTTTCTTGAGAGTCTCTTTTTTCTTGAGAGTCTCTTTTTTTTCGTGAAGGGTCACGGAGGTCTTAGGAGTTTCCTGCCTCTTAATCTCTTCCGACAGTTCTTCCATATAATCCTGTCCCAGGATGCTATGGAATCTACACTTTCCGCTGCGGATCACTTCCAGCAGTTTCTTCTGATCCGCCAGACTCATCTTCTTCGTCTGCATCCGGAGATTCTCGATCACCTGCTGATCCTTCAGGGCGTTCTGGTAATCCGCTTCCGTGCGGAACTTTCGTCCTTCTACCACATATATCTTCTGTGTCATCTATTTATCCTTAATTACTTTATCGAAACTATGCAACCCATCACAACACATATCTGCATGGGAGTACGATTTTATTGTACTATATCCGAAAATTATTGCAAGCCTTTTCCGGAAACATTGACATGCTCCCCCGCATACAATAGAGCATAAATAAAATGTGGAGGCACTAAAAATGAGTGACTTAACTGCTACAAACTGCGGCTGCAACAATTCCTGCGGCAATAACAACTGTGGTAACGGTATTTTCGGCAACAGCTGCATCTGGATCATCCTGTTACTGTTCTGCGGCGGTGGCTGCGGTAACAACAACGGCTGCGGACTGCTGGGCAGCAATAACGGCTGCGGCGGCAATGACTGCTGTGAATGGCTGATCTGGATCCTGCTTCTGTCCTGCTTCTGCGGTGGCAATAACAGCTGCGGTAACGGTTGCGGCTGCAACTAACGCTGACTTCCCGGGAGTTCCCGGAGATTGAGTGTGCGGTCATCCCGGGGTACAGACGAAGCTGTGCCCCGAAGGGCTGATCGTCATAAGCCTGTTGCCGCGCTCATAAAATACTAGTAACTATTTGGCAGGAAGGTAACGGACACATGGATGATAACAGAATCGACAAGGCGGCTGCCTTTGATACCTTATTCACCAACAACCGCATTCAGATTCTGAAAACACTTGCCTATTATATAGATCCGCATCTCCTGAAAGGACTTGCTGTCTACATAAAATTCCAGGAGCTGCAATATACGCTGGCACTTTTCAGAAAGCATCCGGAGACTGCTCTGCACAGTTTTCCTCTACCATCCGATGGAAGCAGTCTCGCCGGTGAACTATGCAGTGATCTCATGCCTTTATGCGATGAAACGCAGAAAGCATCCCTGCAGCAGGTCACCCAGATGTTTGACAACATCCATAATTTTCAAGAAATGATGGATATGGCTAAATCCATGCAGGAGCTGTTCCCAGAAGGCTTCTCAGATCCGGATGGTTTCGATCCGTCTATGTTGTCCGGACTTTTCGCAGCCACTCAAAATCAATCAGGAGGTCAACAAAATGGATTATTCACAGACTCCCCTCTGGATGCAGGATGATCTCGTGAAGGACATCCCCAGAGAAAAATTAGAATTTCTCTCCACTCTTTTTGCCAAAGGGCATGGCAAATCACAAAAAGAAATGATGGCACTTCTCATGCCTGCCATGCGTAAGGCAAAACAGGAGCAGCTCACTTTTACCCCACAGGAAATGCAGGCTGCAATCACTGCTATCAAAAAATACAGCAATGAAGCAGAACTGCAGCAGATTCAAAACATTTTAGAAAAAAGTAAAGCTCAAAGAAATAACTCCCGGCAGGCGTAAGGTCTGTCAGGAGTTATCTTATTCATGATTTTATTTCTCTTGTATGTTTGATGCTTTACTATTTAACTACGATGTTAACGATTCTGCCGGGAACGTAAATCTCTTTTACGATATTGCCGGTCAGTTTGTCGCCCAGAGCTTCTTTTGCCATGGCGATGACATTTTCCTTGGTCTCATCCTTGGAAACTTTGATGGTCACACGCATCTTGCCGTTGACCTGAACTCCGATCTCGACAACACTCTCTACGGTCTTCTCTTCCTCGAACTCGGGCCATTTTACCTGGTACAGTCTACCTTCAAAGCCGGCAGTCTGCCATAATTCCTCAGTGATATGAGGTGCTACGGGATTCAGCAAAGTAAGCAGTGTCTTGTATTCACCTCTGGTAATGGAGTTCTTCTTGTAGAACTCGTTGATCAGGGACATCATAGCCGCGATGGCGGTGTTGTACTTCAGGTTCTCAAAATCGCTGCTGACCTTTTTGATGGTCTGGTGCATCTTGGTCTCTAAGTCTGCACTATAACCTTCTTCATCAGTCAGGATATCCTGTAACTTCCATACTCTCTCAAGGAATCTACGGCATCCCTTTACGCCTTCCTCGCTCCAGGAAGCGCTCAGATCAAAGGCACCGATGAACATCTCGTAGGTACGCAGAGTATCTGCACCGTAATCCTGTACGATATCGTCCGGATTTACCACGTTGCCACGGGACTTGGACATCTTCTCACCGTTGGATCCTAAGATCATACCGTGGCTGGTTCTCTTCTGGTAAGGTTCGGAAGTAGGTACTACGCCCTGATCATACAGGAACTTATGCCAGAAACGGGAGTACAAAAGATGCAGTGTGGTATGTTCCATACCGCCGTTGTACCAGTCAACCGGCAGCCAGTACTTCAATGCTTCAGGACTTGCCAGTGCCTTGTCATTGTGAGGATCGGTATAACGCAGGTAATACCAGGAAGAACCGGCCCATTGAGGCATGGTATCGGTCTCCCTCTTTGCCGGACCACCACAGCAGGGACAGGTGGTATTTACCCAGTCAGTCATGGCAGCCAGAGGAGATTCTCCGGTATCGGTAGGCATGTAGCTCTCTACATCAGGTAACTGCAGAGGCAGTTCGTTCTCATCAATGGGAACATATCCGCACTTATCGCAATGTACGATAGGAATCGGTTCACCCCAGTAACGCTGTCTGGAGAATACCCAGTCTCTTAATTTATAATTGGTCTTACGGTTACCGATGCCCTTCTCTTCCAGATAGTTCATGATCTTCTCTTTGGCTTCCGCCACAGACAGTCCGTTCAGGAAATCAGAATTGACCAAAGTGCCGTCAGCAACATCGGTATATACTGCTTCTTCTACGCTGACAGGGCTTCCGGCTACGACTTCGATAATGGGCATGCCAAACTTTTTAGCAAACTCCCAGTCTCTCTCATCATGGGCAGGTACTGCCATGATTGCACCGGTACCGTAAGTCATCAGGACATAATCGGATACCCATACGGGGATCTCTTTACCGTTGACAGGATTGGTAGCGGTCAGACCCTGGATGCAGACACCGGTCTTATCCTTTGCCAGCTCGGTACGTTCGAAATCAGACTTCTTCGCAGCCATCTCACGATATGCCACAATATCATCCCAGTTCTTGATCTCGTCCTTGTATTTATCCAGTACAGGATGCTCCGGAGATACTACCATGTAGGTAACACCGAACAGCGTATCCGGTCTGGTGGTGTAAATGCGCAGTTTCTCATCCTTGCCGGTGAGTGTGAAATCCACCTCGGCACCCTGTGACTTACCGATCCAGTTCTTCTGGGAAACCTTGACACGCTCGATATAATCTACGGTATCCAGGCCCTCGATCAGCTTGTCTGCATATTCAGTGATCTTCAGCATCCACTGGCTCTTGACCTTACGGATAACTTCGGAACCGCAACGCTCGCAGACACCGTTGACTACTTCCTCATTTGCCAGACCTACCTTACAGGAGGTACACCAGTTGATGGGCATCTCTGTCTTGTAAGCCAGTCCTGCCTTGAACAGCTTTAAAAAGATCCACTGAGTCCAGTGATAATACTCAGGATCCGTGGTATTGATCTCTCTATCCCAATCAAAGGAATAACCTAAGGAATGCAGCTGATTCTTGAATCGTGCAACATTGTTCTTGGTTACGATCTTCGGATGAATGTGATTTTTAATTGCGTAATTCTCGGTAGGGAGACCAAACGCATCCCATCCCATGGGATACAGCACGTTGTAGCCCTGCATTCTGCGCTTACGTGCTACGATATCCAGTGCGGTATAAGGTCTCGGATGGCCTACGTGTAATCCTTGTCCTGAAGGATAAGGGAACTCTACCAGTGCATAATATTTGGGCTTGGAGAAATCATCGGAAGTCTTGAATGCTTTTTCGTCATCCCAGACAGTCTGCCATTTTTTCTCTACCTCTCTGTGATTGTAAGGTACTGCCATAATCATTTCCTCCTAAACTATGAGAAGCCTTCTATTTAAAATTCATGTTCTCAAGTCGTTAAAAAACTACCGATTATTTTATCGTGTTTTGCCGATACTGTCAAGGACTGCGGCTCTATCCAAACATATTTGTACATATTTTCTGTTCTCTATGCATATCTTATATACGAGAGGTGATGAATCATGTTTGCATGGATCACATTACTGATCAATCTGATGCAGCGGTATCGATGAAATGTCGCATACGCAAAAGAGACCGGACACATCCGCCGGTCTCTTTTGCTGGATCATATGTATTCTATATATTAATCTTCTGCATTATTCTCCGCTACTTTCGCTGCTCTGGCTGCCACTTCCTTCTCCTGTACGTCGGAAGGTGTCTGCTCATAGCGGGCAAATTCATAGGAGTAATCGCCTCTGCCTCCGGTCATGGAGCGAAGATCCGTACAGTAGCCGAATAATCCGCTCATGGGAATATCCGCTTCGATGATCTGCTTGCCGCCGCTCATGGGTGTCATGCCCAGTACACGACCCCGTCTCTTGTTCAGGTCTCCCATGATATCACCGGTGTAAGCATCCGGTACCGTAACTTTCAGGGACATGATGGGCTCTAACAGAACGGGACCCGCTTCCATAACGCCCTTCTTGAACGCCTGAATCGCTGCGGTCTTGAATGCCATCTCCGAGGAGTCTACCGGATGGTAGGAACCATCGTACAATACCGCTTTGACACCGACTACCGGATATGCTGCCAGAGGTCCTCTGCCTACGGATTCCTGAATACCTTTTTCCACTGCCGGGAAAAAGTTTTTCGGTACTGCTCCGCCTACGACTTCTGTTGCAAACTCATAGGGCTTCGTCAGATCGCCGGAAGGTGAGAAACGCATTTTTACATGACCGTACTGACCGTGTCCACCGGACTGTTTCTTATACTTATATTCCACATCGGACTGCTTCTTGATAGTCTCTTTGTATGCGATCTTCGGCTTGGACAGCTCGATCTCTACTTTGTATTCGTTTAACAGACGGCTGACCACAATATCCAGGTGCTGATCACCCATGCCGTAAAGTAAGGTCTGGCGGTTCTCCGCATCATTCACCACCCGGATGGTCAGATCTTCATGGGTCATCTTCTGCAATGCCTGGGATATCTTATCCACATCCGCCTTGTTCTTCGGCTTATACCGCATGTAGGTATAGGGAGTGGAAATATCGAACTTGCCGTATTTAATAGTCGTCGCCTTGGTAGAAAGACTGTTGCCGGTTCTCGCTGCAGTCAACTTTGCCAGTGCTCCGATGTCTCCGGCATGCAGTTCACTGACCTCGATAGGCTTATTGCCCTGCAATACATAGATTTTGCCAATCTTCTCTTCAATATCACGATCCACGTTATACAACAGATCATCAGTTTTCAGTACACCGGAATTTACCTTGATCAGGGAGTATTTTCCAATGAAAGGATCCACGATGGTCTTCCAGATATAAGCGGATTTAGCCTTTGCAAAGTCATAATCCGCATGGTAGATCTCGTTGGTCTTCAGATTGATACCCGCTACTTCTCTGTTCTCAGGGCTGGGCATGTATTTGATAATATCATCTAACAGTGTGTACATACCCTGGCACAGAATGTTAGAGCCCATGGTCATAGGAACGATGCTGCCGTCACAGACATTGGTACGGAGTGCCGCACGGATCTCTGCTTCAGAGAAGGTCTCTCCGCCGAAATACCGCTCCATGAATTCTTCACTGGTCTCGGCTACGGCTTCCATTAAGGTATCACGGCAGATCTGTAGATTCGCCCGGCTGTAATCCGGTACGTCACAGGGAACAACTTCCTTACCCTCCCAGCGGTTACCGCTCTCGGTGATAACATTGATGTATCCTACGAATTTCTCGTTTTCACGGATCGGCAGATGGAACGGTGCCATCTTCTTGCCGTACAGGTTGGTCATATCTTCCACTACCTGGCGGAAGGAAGCGTTATCCACGTCCATGTTGGAAACATAGATGAAACGGGGCAGCTTGTATTTCTCGCAAAGCTCCCATGCCTTCTGGGTGCCGACTTCGATGCCGGACTTGCCGTTAACTACTATGATGGCTGCTCCTGCGGCACTGACTGCCTCTTCCACTTCTCCCACGAAATCAAAATAACCCGGTGTATCAATAATATTGATCTTGTATCCTTCCCACTCAATGGGGATCACGGAGGTACTGATAGAGAAATGACGTTTCTGTTCTTCTTTACTGTAATCGCTGAGGGTATTGCCGTCATCTACCTTGCCCATACGGGAGGTGATACCGGACAGATAAGCAAAGGCTTCTGCAAGACTGGTCTTGCCACTGCCGCCATGGCCCAGTAATACTACGTTACGGATCTTGTCTGTTGTGTAAATATTCATATCCCATCCTCCATTTATTCTGCATTTTGGGTATTTTGTCCAGCCGTTGGATTGGATTTTTAACCCCTTATGTGTATTTTACTAAATATATGTTGCTATTACAAGTAAATATTGTTAATTATTTCATATTTTTGCGAGTTGTCAGAACTTTGCGACATGGACAGTTGCACAAGACAGGTAAATTGAAAGTTACGCGAGCAATGAGCCTCGCATAGGCATAGCGAGGACAGCGATGGGCGCTTGCGCACAAATCGCTGTCTTTACTTATGCCGTGATGCGGCGAACGCCGCGATATGAAATAAGATTGGCAGCGTTTTTTTGCTGACAATCTTATGAATAGCGTGGCTCATTGCGGATGTGACGAATCCCCGTAGCCCACATTGGGACTACTGTTTTTCCTTTAAAACAGCCTTAAACTAGTGAAAATGGTGGAAATTGAATACAAATAAGTGCCTTAGAAAGAGCGATTCCTAGATATCGGACTTTTGGCGTAATTATAGAGGAAACAGGTTTCTATCGAAGCAAAAATTCCACTATTTCATGCCGCTTAAAAGATTTTAGAGGAATCAACTGGCTGAATGGATCAACCACACTTACTCTTAATTCTACTAAAACATGCGAAAGAGCCGGAAAAAGTAAAATTTCCGTCTCAGAAACAAATTATTTTTACTATAAATGT
>ERZ1026894.873-NODE-873-length-19916-cov-5.628367_pt1 | contig 19916 bp, 16 predicted proteins | sample MGYA00380177_ERZ1026894 | MGnify/ENA primary metagenome ERZ1026894 (study PRJEB33269, sample SAMEA4719813) | human gut metagenome | biome: human-associated habitat; feature: organic feature; material: feces | place: Cameroon | collected 2013-10 ... | reverse complement strand
GAATGTGTTGTAGCCAAAGCGAACGAGGCGGATTGCGGTGCGCAAACGCCGAAGTCCAAACACGTGAGGAAAGGGGACATGGCATTTAGAGTTCTAAATTCTCACCTCTTGTAGAGGACGAACAAATTTAAAAAATAACGAAAAGCCCTTTTGCATCTGCTCTGTGTAAGGCAGAATCGCAAAAGGGCTTTTCGTTATCGTTCGATTAATTCATGTGGTTTTGGTCGATTTTGTCGATTACTCGAAGGACAACATCCAATCCCAATCCCACCGTGTCGGCGGAAAAACGCTCGGGAACGTCGTTGTATGTGTGATAGTAATGACTCATGACGGGGTTTTGAGCAGCGAATGTGATTGACTTCACGCCTGATTTCTGGAAAGGCGTGGAGTCGCAACCGCCGACGGGATTTGCTATATCGCCGGGATTTTTGATGCCTGCTTCTCTCATCGATTCTTTGAACATACGCTCCAAATCTTTGTCGAAATGCGGGCAAAGCCAACTGTCGCCGTGGATAACTTCAAAATGATCTTTATCGGCGACCGAGTCGATATTGATGTGATAGGCATTGTCAAGCATGCCGTCGTTTTTATGCTTGCGAGTGAACGCAATAGAGCCGCGAAGTCCCGACTCCTCCGCACCGATGTTGCAATTGACGATACGGCAGTTTTTGGGCATTTTGTCGGGGTTTTCTTTGTAATACTTCAAAACTTGGTATGCAATCGAAATGCCGGTTGCGTTGTCCATTGCACCGGGGGACGCGATTGCTTCTGTCTTTTCGTTGTACATCGTCAGCAAAAACGCGCAAATTATGACTATCGGCGAAGTATACAACGCAATTTGAGACATAACTCGGTATGCGTTTGTGGTGTTTATAAGCGTTTGTGCGGAAAGCGAATCCCCGTAGTTGAGCATCATTATGAGTACGAGAAATACCACGCTGAATATCGTAACGGCAGCAACCACAATTGCTCCAAGCGCAAGACGGAGAATAACGCCGACAAAGCCGAGTTTGTTTTGCGACGCACTGAGTTTGAGCGTCCAGCTTGTGTCGGTGTGTCCCGAAAGGAAAATCGTATAATCGTATTTTCCGTCCTCCGGCAGAAGCTCTGCATAGGTGTTGTGCGACACTTTGTGCTTAAAGCACCAGTCGAAGCAAGTGTGATACTTAAACACGCTCACAACAAGCCAAATCCACGTACAAATCATGTACATCGTGCATACAAAGTGCAATGCAAGCCCCGCATACATCGAAATGTGAGCAAACATGGTTGCGACGATTGTCATCACGCATCCGATGATGCCCGCCCAACCCGCATAAGGCAGTCCGCCGATAGACGCATGCGGAGCAAACACAAAACTCTCGGTGACGGGATTCAGACCGATTTCTTTGAGTTTGTCGGACATATAGTCGTGATATTTTTTCTCGTTTTTTGAACCGGGAAGACGCGGGCCGATCTCTCGAGCGGCATACTCCACCATTTCGTAGGCTTCGTCACCGTACTTTTTGAGTTCTTCTCTCATAGTTTTCTCTTTCCTTATACTTTATTCGATCAAAGGCAAAGCGACAAACGCATTGCCTCAAAACCTTATTGTTTGGTGATTTTTTCCATACCGCCCATGTACTTGCGAAGCACCTCGGGAACGGTGACGGATCCGTCTGCGTTCTGGAACTGCTCGACGATTGCAGGGATAAGTCTGCTGGTTGCAAGTCCGCTGCCGTTGAGCGTATGAACAAAGCGAGGTTTGCCCGTTTCGCTGTCGCGGAAACGAGTGTTGTTTCTGCGTGCCTGATAATCGTTGGCGTTGGAAACGGAGGAACATTCCTTGTATATTCCCATCGACGGAATCCAAAGCTCGACGTCATAAGTTCTTGCCATGGATGCGGAGCAATCGCCTGCGGCAAGTTTGCTGACTCTGAAATGCAAACCGAGTTGCTCGACAAGTCTGGACGCTTTTTCCACAAGCTCCTCAAACGCCTCCATGCTGTGATCGGGGTGAGCGTATTGCACCATTTCGATTTTGTTGAATTGGTGACCTCTTATCATACCTCTCTCTTCCGCTCTTGCGCTGCCCGCCTCTTTTCTGAAACAAGGCGAGTATGCAAAGAACTTCATAGGAAGTTTGCTCTCGTCGATGATTTCGCCTGCATACATATTGACAAGCGCGGTTTCGGCGGTGGGGAGCATAAAGCGGTTGCGTTTTCTGTCCTCGTCGCAATCGAGCCAATACACCTCGTCACTGAATTTGGGGAATTGACCTGCTCCGAATCCGCAGTTGTATCCGAGCTGATAAGGCGGAAGTATGAACTCGTATCCGTCTTTGAGATGCTCGTCCACAAAGTAGTTTAGCAATGCCCATTCGAGCCTTGCGCCCACTCCCCTGTAAATCCAGAACCCGTTGCCGGAGAGCTTGACGCCTCTTTCATAGTCGATTAAGCCGAGGTCGGTGCAAATGTCAACGTGATTTTTGAGCGGGAAGTCGAACTTGGGTTGTTCGCCGACAATTTTTATGACCTTGTTGTTTTCCTTTTCGCCGGGGAGAAGGTCGGGATCGGGAATGTTGGGCATACCGGCAAGGGCGTCGTTTATCTTTGCGATAAGGTCGTTGATTTTTTCATCGCCCGCTGCGATTTCGTCGCCCAACTTTCTCATCTCGTCAAAGATAGGTTCGACGGGTTGTCCCGATTTTTTCAGCACGGGGATTTGCGCCGACACTTTGTTCTTTTGAGCTTTGAGCTGTTCGATTTCGGTTATGGTTGCTTTTCTTTCGTCATCCCATTTGATGATTTCGGTAAAGTCCGCATTGTAACCTTTCTTTGCAAGGGCGTCTACTACCTCTTGCGGATTGTTTCTGATTCTTGCCAAATCCAACATGGTTTTGTCCTCTATTGTCGATATTGTCGTTTATTGTTTGTTTTATTGTTCACAACGCGCAGTTTATATCTCGATTATAGCGCGTTAAAGTGTCGATTATGCGATTATGTTCACAAGTCTGCCGGGTACGACGATAACTTTTTTTGGTGCGCCTGCAAGCTGTTCTTTCACCGCTTCGAGCGCGGCTTTTTCGATTTCCTCTTTGCTTGCAGAGGTCGGCACGGTGACTTTTGCTCTCATTTTCGAATTGATTTGAACGGCAAGTTCCACCTCGTCAAGCACCATTGCCGCAGGATCGAAAGTCGGGTACGCTTGGTTGAATACACTGTATTTCTGACCGAGCATTTCCCAAAGTTCTTCGCAGAAATGAGGCGCAAACGGAGCAAGCAAAAGCACCAGATCTTTTGCGCAATCCTTGTAAATCACATTCTTTTTTACGACGTTCGCTTCATAATTGTACATTGCGTTGACAAACTCCATAAGTCTTGCAACCGCCGTATTGAACGAGAACGAGCCGAGGTCGTTTGTGACGCATTTTATGGTGTTGTGACGCACGCGATTGAGTTCCTTTTCCGCCTTGCCGAGCGGTGCTTTGTCAAAGTTGACTTCATAGCACTTTTTGACAATGCGTTCGATTCTGTCAAAGAAACGACTGATGGATTCAAGTCCGTTGTCGTTCCACGGGCCGCCCTCGACATAGTTGAATCCGAACATAAGATACACTCTGAAAATGTCCGCGCCGTACTTGGAAATCGAATCGTCGGGAGATACAACGTTGCCCTTCGATTTTGACATCTTGTTGCCGTCGGGGCCCAAAATCGTACCTTGGTGGACAAGAGAAAGGAACGGTTCGTCAAAGTTGAGATAGCCCATATCCCTCAATGCCTTGGTGAAGAAACGTGCATACAAAAGGTGCATGCAAGCGTGTTCCGCGCCGCCGATATACTTGTCAACGGGGAGCATTTTGTTTATCCACTCGCTGTCAAACGGCTTTTCGGCATTGTGTGCGTCGGGGTATCTCAAAAAATACCAACTCGAACATACGAATGTGTCGAGAGTGTCCGCGTCGCGCTTTGCGGGGCGTCCGCAGACGGGGCAAACCGTATTGATAAACTCATCGCACTTTTTAAGGGGCGATTCGCCGTCGGGAGTAAAGTTGACGCCCAGCGGAAGGCGAACGGGCAAATCCTTTTCGGGAACGGGCACGTCGCCGCAGTGGTCGCAGTGAATAATCGGGATAGGCGCGCCCCAATAGCGTTGACGACTCACAAGCCAGTCACGCAAGCGGTAGTTGGTTTTCAAGCCGCCTTTGCCCTCTTTTTCGAGTTTTTTAAGGATTGCGAGCTTGCCCTCTTCACTGCTCAGACCGTCAAATTCACCGCTGTTGCAAAGTATGCCGTATTCGCAGAACGGAAGCGTATCGTCCACGCCCTCTGCGCCCTTGATGACTCTCTTGATAGGAAGTCCGAGCTTCTTGGCAAACACGAAATCGCGCTCGTCATGAGCGGCAACGCCCATAACCGCGCCCGTGCCGTAACTTGCAATGACATAATCCGCCACCAAAATAGGCACTTCTTCGCCGTTGACGGGATTTATTGCGTATGCGCCAGTCGGCACGCCGGTTTTCTCTCTTGTCGAGGACATGCGGTCGATTTCCGTTGCCTTTGCGCTCTTTTCTTTATACTCCTCGACCGCCGCCTTTTGCGCCGGTGTGACAACGAGGTCTACAAGCGGGCTTTCGGGAGCGAGAACAACGTATGTCACGCCGAAAATCGTATCCGCTCTTGTTGTGAACACCTTAAACGTGACATCGCTATCCTTGACAGAAAACTCCACTTCGCCGCCATAGCTTCTGCCAATCCAATTTTTTTGCATGAGCTTGGTTTTTTCGGGCCAATCGAGCTTGTCGATGCAATCGAGCAACTCGTCTGCGTATGCGGTGATTTTGAAAAACCATTGATTGAGGTTTTTGTGGGTGACTTGGCTTCCGCATCTCTCGCAAACTCCGCCCTGTGCTTGTTCGTTGGCAAGCACGGTGTTGCAGGACGGACACCAGTTTACGGGAGCTTCTTTGCGATATGCAAGCCCTTTTTTGTAGAGTTGAAGGAACATCCATTGCGTCCACTTGTAGTAGTCGGGCATGCAGGTTTTGACCTCGTAATCCCAATCGTACATCGCGCCGATACGCTTGAGCTGTCCTTCCATAGTCGCTATGTTTTTGAGGGTGCTTTCTTCGGGATGAATGCCCGTCTTTATGGCATAGTTTTCCGCAGGCAAACCGAAAGCGTCGAATCCCATGGGCTGGAACACTTCATATCCTTGCATGCGCTTGAAACGCGCAAACGTATCCGCGGGGCCGTAATTGTACCAATGTCCCGCGTGCAGTTTCGCTCCCGAAGGATAGGAAAACATTTCAAGACAATAATACTTTTTGTCCACTCTTGAGCGGTCGAACTTATAAAGCCCCGTATCCGCCCAAATCTTTTGCCATTTGCTTTCAATTTGCTTATAGTCCATAAGCGTGAGGCACTCCTCTGTGTTAAAATAATAATATTTAGTTTAATACCAATATAAAACATTGTCAAGCGCGGATAAAAACTCCGCCTCCGCCGAGAATAATTCGGATGCGTTTGTCGTCTTGTTTTTTGTTTGAGCCCCGAACACAAATTTTCAAAGGTTTGCTATTGAATGTGCAAACAAAAATTGATATAATCGAACCGATATGCATAAAACGGAGAAAATTATGAGAAAACGTATCCTTGCGGCAATCTTGCTTGCGACAATTCTGGTGTCTGCGTTTGCGCTTTTTGCGTGCAACGACGATGAAAAAACCGTTTCTTTTGTCAAAACCGACGGAGCGAAAATAATCGACGAAAAAGGCAACGCCATCGGACTTTACGGCACGAATCTCGGAGGTTGGCTTGTTCAGGAAAGCTGGCTTGTTCCAACCGATATCGGAAAAGAATACGGGCAAATCGACATGATGATAGAGCTGGCAAACAGATTCGGCGAAGACGGCATGCAAGAACTTTTGGACGTATACGAAGACAATTGGGTGAGCGAGATCGATTTTCAACGCATAAAAGCCCTCGGTTTGAATTGCGTGCGGATTCCATTCACATATCTGAATTTCGTAAACGCGGTTAAAAAAGTCGGCGACCGTTACGAACGAACGCCGTATGAAGAGCTGAAAGTGGACGAGAGCAAATTCGCACGTCTCGATTGGGCAATCGAAATGTGCAAAAAATACTCGCTTTACGCCATCCTCGATATGCACGGCGCAGTCGGTTCGCAAAGCGGAAACGACCACACCGGCGACATTGCCTATCCCGACGGAGGCAGACTTTGGGGAGAGGACGAAACGGGCGAAATATGTCGTCTCAAAACAATGGAAATATGGGTTGCCATAGCAAATCGCTACAAAAACAACAACACCGTCGCGGTGTACGACCTCATGAACGAACCGGGCATAAAAAACGAGAGCGGCACTCAAACCACAACGCCGAGAACGCACGAATATTTCGACACTCTTTACAAGGCAATCCGCCAGGTCGACAAAAATCATATCATCTGTATGGAATCTTGCTGGACTTTCGCAAACCTTCCTAAGCCCGACAAATACGGATGGGAAAACGTGATTTATCAATATCATCACTACAACTGGGCAAGCGCGGGCGTTGCGAACTCGACTTATTACGGTCTTCAGATCACGACAAACAATCTCTCCACAAAAGATTATCGCGTCCCCGTTCTCATAGGCGAATTCAACGTGTGGGCGGACTCGCATCCCGACAAGGTGAATGCCACGCACAAAGAGTCTTCTCAAACGGAAGAGGACGCCTGGGCGGGAGTTATGGAACTCTATTGCGGATTGGGCTGGAACTTCACCACCTGGAACTTCAAGCACGCTGCCGAACATTCCTCCTGGGGACTTTTCAATTATGACAACAACGTCGAGCGCATGTGGGAGCAAGCAAACTACAAAACCATGACCAAAGACGAAATTGCAACAATCTGGGCTAGACACAATTCAAGCAACTATCTTGTCAACACCTCTCTCACAAATTGCATCACGCCCTATCTTGCCTCGTTCAATACAAACGGCAACGACAACAGGTCGTATTCGGAAATCAAGGCAAGCAAAAACTACTATATCCTCACCGGCAAGAAATCGTCGCAAGAGGAATGAACAACATCGTTGGACATAATACACAAATCGTGATATAATACTCAAATCAACAAAGGCGAGGAACACTATGTTCGTATCATTCGAAGGTTGCGAAGGCGTGGGAAAATCCACCCAGCTCAAACTTCTCAAAGACTATCTCGAATCAACAAATCAACATGCGGTTTACGTGCGTGAACCGGGCAGCACCCATATTTCCGAACAAATCCGCAAAATAATTCTCAACCCCGAAAACGAAGAAATGACGGGCGTCACCGAAGCGTATCTGTATGCGTCGTCAAGGGCGCAACTCGTGCGCGAAGTCATAAAACCCGCACTCGAAAGGGGCGAGCTTGTCGTGTGCGACAGATACGTGGACAGCTCCATAGCATATCAAGGCTATGCGCGCGGTTTGGGTGCCGACCTCATCAAAAAAATCAATGCTCCCGCAATCGACGGACTTCTTCCCGACATCACTATATTCCTTGATTTGAAGCCGAGTGAAGCGTGGCGCACTTTCCGCATAACGGACGACAGGCTGGAGCTTGAATCGGCAGACTTCCATGACAGAGTGTATGCCGGGTATAATGCGGAAATGGCATGTTCAGACATTCGTTTTGTAAGGATAAAACCCGATTTCGATAAAAATATAACTTCTCAAAAGATAATCGAAGCACTAAGACAAAGAGGTGCGATAAAGTGAGTGACATCACCTTTGAAAAAGCTCTGCGCTCCTCTCGCGCATATGGGCTCATACGCAACGACTTCTCTTCGGGACTCGGACACGCATATATGGTCGTATCCCCCGACGACGAAATCGTCGACGAATTTTTCACTCTCGTAGCGGCAAGCGTCTATTGCAAAAATCACGACGCTTGTCTAAATTGCTCCGAGTGCAGAAAGGTGCTTCACAACAACCATCCCGACATCTACCACGTCTTTCCGACCAAAGAAAAAATCAAAGTCGACGACATCGAACAAATGCTCGACACCGTATCTATAAAACCTCTTTCGGGACACAAAATTTACTTCGTTCATCGCGCGGATCAGATGAATGCGCAAGCGCAAAACAAGTTGCTTAAAACGCTTGAAGAACCGCCGAAAGACGTAACGATTTTTTTGGGCGTCGCAAACGAGGCAAGCATGCTCGACACGATAAAATCGCGCGCAAGATGCGTTGCCGTGGATAATTTCGACGAAGATGTCATATACGATTCCCTTCTCTCTCTGGGCATAGACAAAGACACTTGCGCAATTGCGGCGGCATGCAGCGAAGGACAGCTTGGCAAGGCGCATAAAATCGCACTGTCGCCAAAATACGCCGACCTATACAAGTGCGCCATATATCTGCTCACCAATCTCAACCGCAGTTCGGACGTCGTCAAGGTGGACGGCATAATCGCAAACGAGCAGGATTTGAGCGGATTTTTGGATGTGTTGAGCGTCATCCTCAGGGATATGCTCGTGTGCAAACAAAATCAAACTCTTATGTTGTCCAAACACTTATCATCGGACATAATAAATCTGAGCGGTCGCTACTCGGAGCGTGCGCTGGCAGAGATTCTTTTCAGGATAAATGCCGCCAGACGCAAAATTTCTCTCAACGTCAACGTTATGGCGACTGTGGACGACCTGCTCTTTTCAATGTTGGAGGCAAAACATAAATGGCAGTAATAGTAGGCATTAAATTCAGAAACACCAACAAGGTGTATTATTTCGATCCCAAGGACCTCGTGTTCGAGGAAGGCGACGGCGTGATTGTGGAAACCGCGCGAGGACCGGAATTCGCAACTTGCGCTATCGCAAACAAAGAGGTTGCGGAAAACGAGATCGTCCAACCCCTCAAACCCGTCGTGCGCAAAGCCACCGACGAAGACGAAAAACGCGTTGAAAAGAATCTTCAGGACAAAGAACACGCACTAAAAGTCATACGAGAAAAAGTGGCGGAAATGAACATAAACATGAAACTCGTCGACGCCGAGTACACGTTTGACCGCTCAAAGCTCATCTTTTACTTCACAGCAGAAGGAAGAGTTGATTTCAGAGAACTCGTGCGCGTGCTTGCGTCGATATTCAAAGTCCGCATCGAGCTTCGCCAAATCTACGAGCGCGACGACACAAAAATGCGCGGCGCACTTGCACCTTGCGGTCGCCCGTGCTGCTGCACCACCCACCTGCCCGACTTTGAAAAAGTGTCCATAAAAATGGCAAAAGTGCAAGGTTTGAGCCTCAATCCGCAAAAAATAAGCGGCGTGTGCGGGAGACTGATGTGTTGCCTTAAATACGAAAACGCCTATTATACAGAAACTTACAAACTTATGCCAAAGGTGGGCAGCACGGTCAAAACGCCCGACGGTGAGGGCGTCGTTGAATCCAACGATTTGATAAAACAAACCGCACGAGTGAAAGTTATGCTAAAAGACGGCAGTTTCGACGTGCGCACATATCCTCTTGAAAGCATGAAAATCGGCGAACGCCAGTCCACCACCGAAATCGATTCGATGAAAGACGAAGAATAAGAATTTCGTAACACCATTTTATAAGAGCCACTTTTTACGGCTTTCCCCAGCCGTTAAAAGTGGCTCTTGCCTATCATTATCACATTAATTATCCCAACAAAAACCTCATTAAGGAATTTGTATTACCCATTTATTGTCCCATCAGAACATATTACCTTAATTCTTCTTGTCCATTTACCAAAAGCAAGCCACTCATCAACCGTTCCATCATAATGAATAGTTGTGTTTTCCCAAACAGATTCTGATTCCACAAATATTTTTTTTGTATTCACTTCTTTTATACTATTTGGTATATATAGGTTTTTAATGCCAACACCATTTTTTGCAGACAAGTTTGCTTGGTCACGAATAGCAAAGACCCCGTTGGGAATCCTCAAACTCTCAGTATCAAGGTTTTTAAAAGCAGTAATATATACTTTCTCATTATCAACATAATAACAAAAGTCCTCAATAAGCGTCATTGCCGATAGTCTATCATTCCATTTAATCCATTCCGCAATAAAAACCGCCCCTTCATCCACATTCCAAACATCTGGATTATATCCCCAACTGGCATCTCTGTCATCTGTTATTGTTCCGTTTGGCAAACGCCACCCCACAAACAAGAAGCCATCTCTTCTCGCAACCGGCATCTCTTGTCCGATTGTAATTGCTATTTCTTTTGTACTGTCCCAACCAATGGATCCGCCATTAGCATCAAATATAATTTTTTTTGATGTTATCGCAGATTTATGCCTCGTAATTTGTATATCTTCTGCCGGCATAAACATATCTTCAGTTATTTGATGTCCATCAATAAAATATGTGTACTCATCTCCATTTTCTGTCTCTTTCAATTTGGAAAGCAGATTATCACCCTCTTCAAGTTCAAGCGAAATATCAGTTCCCAAAACAGTCACAATAAATGTTCTTTCACACCACCAATTTGCATAGTACGTAACGCTTTCCCATATTCTACTATCTTCTTGAAACGGCTTCTCCCCCTTGGTCTTATAACCATATTGGGTTTGATACCATCCTCTGAATTGATATCCTTCTCTTTTAGGCTCATTTTCAGGCTTTTGAGTTGTACTACCTTTTGCTAATACTTTTGTTTCACAAAAATCCCCGCCCGCTGAATCAAACTTCACCTTGATTTTCTTTTTTGATATGACTTTAAGCGCCCCTAATCCTGCACGCTTAAATGTCGATAATTCTTCTTTATCCTCGCCGATATATATTTCTTTGTCGCTCTTTTTTGAAAAATAATACTCATCCGTCTGTTTGCCAAAAAGTTCATCTTTATAACTTAGATATAACTTGCCGTTGCGAGTTTTCCACGAGCCTTCCGTTTCATATTCATACAACCCATCAATAGTTCCGTGATAAATATATTTTGTCGCTGTAAACTCATAAAACTCGTTGGGGTTGTCCACGTTATAGTAAACTCCTCGTACACCGACAAGACAGACCATCAACGAAATGAAAACTATAAGAACAAGAGTGCACGGCAACACCACTTTCAGTCCCCATTTTTTCAAAAAAGCAAAAAACCGTGTTTCTTTGAATCTCGAAAGCTTTTCTTTCATATCAACATTGCGACGACCGCCGTTGCCTTCCATTTCGGACTGCCGTTTTTCCATCTCCGCAAGACGTGCTTTCAGTAATTCAATTTCGGCCTTTTCACTTTTTTGTTTCGTTTCTGGCTGAACTTCCGCTTCGGTTGTTGTGTTTTGAATGTCTTGTCTTCTTGTTTTTTGTTCGCTTTGAGTTGCTTTCTTCTTGAATCTTGCTCCGCATCCCTCACATACAAAAATGCCTTCGTACTCGCTTAATACGCCACCGCATTTTGGACACTTCATAATTTACTCCCTCCAAATAAAAAATATCGAGTGCGAACCACACCCGATATACCCACAGCAAAAATATAACAAGTGCATTTCGCTAAATTCTGCGACAAATCCAAGTTTTTCCTTATAAAAAACCTGTACGCAAAATGCACCTGTTACCATAGATAACGGTTTTTTATAAGGTTTTATTCAGATTTGTCGCACCCATATAATACGGCAAACCGACCATAATGTCAACTCTAAAAAACCACCGAAACAAACACTCTTGCCAAGCAACCATAATGTACAGGTCGTAAAAACTCACCATTGAGATGAAGAACAAGAAAGGCACGGCATGACTCAAAACCCGTCATAACATGTAAAAACCGCGATTAAATAGATGCATAACGAGAAAGCACCCCTTGAATGGCAACCCTAATTTACTAGTGCGCTAAATATTGAGTGATTAAAAACTTCGATATTTAGATGAAGAACAAGGAAAAGCCCCTTGTCAAGCAACCCTAACGTACAAGTCGTACGTGAGTTGATGGGCAAGGGGTTTTGACACTGTTATTCGCTAAATAGCGAAGTTTTTACTTGCAGTTTTTGCAATCAGTCATCTCACCGCCACTCTTTTTCGCACGAGATTTCGTGTTTTTGACGGTTTTGGTTTCGTCACAATGACATGCGCCGCTGCGTTTTGTTTGTTTGGTTTCGGATTTTGCCATAAATTTCTCCTTTGGGCTTTTCGCCTCGATTTTGTTTATCCTTGCGGACTAAATGTAGTATGGTGAAATTCATTGACTTGTATACCTTGCATGCGCAAAAAATTGTGGTATAATATGGATATGGTACACATCGGCAACAGTTGGGACGACGTCCTCAAAGAAGATTTTGAAAGCGAAAGTTATCAGACTTTGCGCAAGTTTCTTGCGTCGGAGTACCGCTCCCACGTGGTTTATCCCGATATGCACGACATTTTCAATGCGCTAAAATACACTCCCTACGAAAAGGTCAAGGTTGTGATTTTGGGACAAGACCCCTATCACGGGCAAGGACAGGCGCACGGCATGTGCTTTTCCGTAAAACCGAGTGTGCCCGCTCCTCCATCTCTTGTCAATATTTTCAAGGAAATCGAAACCGACGTGGGCATAAAAAACACGTCGCCGTACCTTGTCAATTGGGCAAAACAGGGCGTGCTGTTGCTCAACACCGTTCTCACGGTGCGCGAAGGGCAACCGAACTCGCACAAAGGACACGGTTGGGAAGTGCTGACCGACAGTATAATCAAAAAACTCAACGCTCGCAAAGAGCCTGTCGTATTCATGCTGTGGGGCGGAAACGCACGCTCGAAAAAGGTTTTGATAACAAATCCGCAGCATCTCGTTCTGGAATGTCCTCATCCCTCTCCCCTGTCCGCATACGCAGGGTTTTTCGGATGCAAACACTTCTCAAAATGCAACGATTTTCTCAAAAAACACGACGAAACGCCCATAGACTGGCGCACGACAACGGAGGCATAATATGCTCAATATCGAAAGAATAAACGAACTGGCAAAAAAAGCAAAAACCGTCGGACTTACCCCCGAAGAAAAAGAGGAGCAGGCAAAACTGCGCAAAGAGTATGTTCAAAGCGTGGTCGGCAACCTTCGCGCCCAACTCGACAACACGTATGTTTTGGACAAGGACGAAAACAAAGTGAAACTCACCGCCTATAACAATGTAAATTCCGCCGAGGACAACGCCGAACATTCGGATAATTCTCAAAACGAACAATCGAAAAAAGACTGAACGACAAACGGATTTTCTTGGGACGAATGTTTCTTTTTATCTTGAAAATCCCGATTGTATATCATATAATATACGGGTTGCACACAACAGACAACTCAAAACCTCACTTTTCGGAGAATATAATGGACAGAATTTATACAGTTGACATCAAAGGCTTCAAGGCAGACCTTCCCGTGCTTCCCCTTCCCAACGGCATAAGCATTTGCTTTTTCAATCTTCACGGCGACTCGGCCCTGACGGAGCATTGCGGAAAGGAACTCGCAAAACTTCTCGACGGCTGCGACGTCGTCATCACGGCGGAATCCAAGGGATTGCAACTAAGCCACGTCATTGCACGCGAACTCGGACAAAGATATTACGCCGTTTGCAGAAAATCAAAGAAACTCTACATGCAAGACGGCATATCGACAACGGTCAAGTCGATAACCACAGGCAACGAACAAACTTTGTATTTGTCAAAACACGACACCGACCTCATCAAAGGCAAAAAAGTTGCAATCGTGGACGATGTCGTGTCAACCGGCGGAAGCCTCAGGGGGCTTGAACAAATCGTCAATCTTGCAGGAGGCATAATCTACAAAAAAGCATTTGTGCTTGCAGAAGGCGATGCGTCAAAGCGCGACGACATCGTGTATCTTGCAAAAATCCCTATCATTACGGACTAATAAAAATCATATACAACTCACAAAATCGGCATTTTATAATGCCGATTTGTGTTGATAAAGACTTTTATCGGTTGAAAACTTGCGTTTTGAGCAAATAAAACCCAAATCTCTATAAAACAAAACTCGGAGCGTCGTATATGCTTGAACTTCTCATGCCGGCAGGCAATCTCAAAAAACTGAAAACCGCTTTTCACTTCGGCGCGGACGCCGTTTACATAGGTGGCAAAGCATTTTCTTTGCGCGCTTTTGCGGACAATTTTTCAAACGAAGAGATTGCGTATGGCGTAAAATATGCTCACAATCTCGGCAAAAAGGTCTATGTCACGGCAAATATTTTTGCAAAAAACGCCGACCTTGACGCGCTGAAAGATTATTTTGTTTTTCTCGAATCGGCAGATGTCGACGCCGTGCTTATAAGCGACGTCGGACTTGTTGCGCTTTGCAAAGAAGTAGCCCCGCACTTGACGATTCACCTCTCTACACAAGCAAACACGACCAACCTTCTTGCCGTGAAATTTTGGCAAAGCATGGGGGTAAAAAGAGTGGTGCTTGCAAGAGAACTCGGATTTGACGAAATCAAGCAAATTCATACCGCCGTACCCGATATGGAACTCGAAGCATTTGTTCACGGAGCAATGTGTATGAGTTACAGCGGAAGATGCCTTTTGTCAAGCTATTTTTCGGGCAGGAGCGCAAACAGAGGCGCATGTATTCAGCCTTGCAGATGGGGTTACCGTATAACCGAAACCGAGCGACACGCCTCAAAACCTCTCGATGTGGAAGAGGACGAAAGAGGAACGTATTTTATGAACAGCAGGGATTTGCGACTTTTGAACCATATCCCCGCCCTTGCGGAATGCGGCATTGTTTCGTTGAAAGTAGAAGGAAGAATGAAGAGCGAGTTTTATGTCGCAACCGTTACAAACGCCTATCGTCACGCTATCGACGAATACCTGAAAACAGGCAAAATCCAAAATGCGGAAAAATACAACGCCGACCTCGAAACCGTAGCGCATCGAACATACACAGACGCATACTTCGAAGGCGACAACCTCGACACCGTATGTCTTGACGAGGGACAATCCCCCGAAAAGTTTATCTTCACCGCCGTTGTTCAAAAGTGTGAGGACGGCATAATTACGGTTGAAATGCGCAATCGATTCAAATCGGGCGAAACGCTGATCGTTCTCTCCCCCGACGGCAACAACGGCAAGCGTTTTGCAATCGGCGAAATAACGCATACATCCGACCATGCCGTCACCGACGACGCAAAACTCGTACAACACATCTATTCTTTTGTATGTCCGTTCGACTTGAAGTGCGGGGATATATTGTTGAAAGACAACAAAACCGTCCGTAAACTCGCCTAATGTACATTACGTACATGACGAGGATACGGAAGGACTTTGACAAAGCTATTCGCTCAATAGCGCGGTTGAAAAACCACACCAAATCGATGCATAACAAGGAAGAGCCGCTTTGCGAATCCGCCCAATGTACATGAAAGTACATGACGGGTGAGCAAAGCGGCTCTGACGAAGTTAGGCGCGATTTGGTGCGGTTTTAATGTTTGGCAACGTAATCGTTAGCCCCCGTAAAGTCCTTATAATAGTTCTTTGCTTCGCAATCGAAAGTGCTGTCAGCCTTGATGGAGATGACGGTTGTGCCGCGTTGAGAGTCCTTCTTGTAGATGCCGGCGTAGGCAAGATAGTCGATAGACATACCGTAAGTCAAACGGATAGAGCGAGATGCACCGTTGGGTGTATAGTTGACGGAGAAGTTGTTGTAGTGGTCGTGTCCGCAGAAAACGCCTTGCATGCCATGGGTAAGACCTGTTTCAAAAAGCAAATCGGTGTCGCTGCCGCAGAAAACGCCATAGGTACGCACGCCGTTTTTCTTATTGTCGGATTCACCCATCGTGCCGTAAACAAACTCGGTTTTGCCTTTTTCGCCCTCGATGACAGGATTTGTTTTTAGATCGTCGGCGGTTCTGCCGGACTCGATGACGTTTGCCCAAGCAAGACGATATTCTTCAAGCGGAATGTGGAAGAACACAAGATTGTTGACTTCAACGCCGTTGTTTTTTGCTTTGAGCGCGTCCATTTCGTTTGCATACCAATCTATCTGGCATTGATGGATATTGTCGTATTTCCATGCGATGCCGAAATAGTCGCCGTCCGTATAACTGTGGCTGTCAAACGTGACAAGTGCCTGATTGATCGGGTTTGCAGAGCCCTCGGGATTCTTTACAACGATAACATCGTTTCCAAAGCCTCTCGAATCCTTGCTGATAACGTCTTTTTCATCGCAGAAACCCGCTCTGAAAAGGCAATATTTGAAGCCGGCGTTTGCATAGTAATCGCAAATCTCGTCACGTGCGTAAAGGCTGTACATTTCGGTGTCGTGGTTGCCGAACGCAAACGTCCAGTACACGCCGAGACTCTCCATCATGTTGGCGAAGATTCTTGTCGCGTTGAGGTTGTTGAACGTGCCTGCCTGGAAGGGCACCGGATATGCGATATCGCCCGTGACGACAACGAGGTCGGGTTGAGATTGACGAATCATCGTTGCAACCGCGCTCATAGCCCAGTTGTCTTTCGTTCCGGAAAATGCGCCGCCGCCGATATGTACGTCGGTGAATTGAAGAATTTTGAAATCTCTATCCGCATCCTTTGTGAACGCCCAATGTCCCAATTCGTCGTCAAATGTAGGAACGAGCTGCTTATGCTCGGTGTATTCCACCTTTTCAAAACTTGACGCAAACGAAAGGTGTGCTTTGGTGTTGACCGAAGAAGCAATTGCGCAACCGCTGAAGAATATAACAAGCGCAAGCACCACGCTTCCCGTGATAATCAGTGCTTTGATTGTTTTTCTTTTCTTTTGTTCGGGCGTAAGTTTTTGTTTCTCTTTCTTCTTTTTGGCTTTTTTGCCGTTATGGTCTTTGAGGATGCCTTCTTTTGCGACCTCCTCCGATGCTTGTTGCGTGATTTGTTGCGATTCTTCTTGCACGATTTGCGTGTTTTTGATCTCGTCGCTCATAAATCCCTCCTTGTTTTGCTGCATTTAATATTTATATTATATATTATTTTTCATTATTTTCAAGAGCCGAAAACGTTTCGTGTAAATTCTCGCCGTTGTCGGCATCGCAATTTCCGTCGTTGTCGATTGCTTTTTGAGAGAGAATAAACGTTATTTCCGCATTGGTTACCACAAACACTTCTTCCCTCATTTTGTTTGTATCGACATCGTTTTGAGAGGCAATATACACATTGCCGACTTTTGCGCCGTAACCGTAATCGTGAATATCGATTTTCTCAAGGGTTACGCCATAACTGTCGCAAACCTTGTTCACCGTCTTAATTTCTTCCTTTGCGCCGTCGCCCACAACAATCGCGCGCACGTTTTCGATCACCATTTTTATTCCGACTGCGATTATTGCGATACTCATGACAATCCCGACGATTGCATCCGCGGCATAGTCGATTCTCGTTGTAACGGCAAAAGCGACAACGCTTGTCGTCGTAATGCCGAGGTCGAGAAAGCTGTCGAGCATAATCGCCCTTATCGCCTGCGAGCGGATTGTTTTGTTGACAAACATATACATGAGTCCCAATCCGAGCTTAACGGGCAAACACACGCTTATAAGCACCATGCTTTGCCACCCGTAATATACGGGTTCGGGCATTGCCATGCGATTTACGGAACGCATAAAAAAGAATCCGCCCATAACCACCGACACAACCGCTACGATAAACCCTGCAAGATATTCTCCTCTGCCATAGCCGTGCGGCGCACGTTCGCTTTTGGGCGCAAGCAAAACGACAAACACAATGAACGTAACAATGCCTGTAAGCGTGTCAAGAAAACTGTTCATTGCGTCAAGCATTATGCAAAGACTGTTGGACGCCAGCCCCACATACATTTTTATTGCCGCAAGCGCAATGTTGGCAACAATCCCGATTGCGACAATCAGTATCGATTTTTTTATACGCTTTGTCATTTGTCCGCCTCGTTTTTGGCTTTTGCAAGTTTGTTCTTTTTGCCGTGGCGAAGTTTTTTCGGCGTTGAATTATCTTTTTGTTTTTTAGTATCTTTTTTTGCGATATTTGCCGAATCGACGCTTTTTATCCACGTTTCGCGTACATAAACATACTTTTCTTGTCGTTTGGTGTCCGCGTTTTTTCTTTGAACATACATTCCCGCCAAAACGCATATCGCAACAATCAACACTCCCGCAAGCGCAAGCAAAAAAGCAAACAGGAAGTTTGAAACGTCAAAAGCCGCACATATGAAACTCGTCATATCAAAAACCTCCTCTGCTTTTTGTATGCAACGCACATCGCAATCAAAACACACAACAGCGCACCGCAAATGGCAATGAGCGCAATGTTTGCAGGCGTCAAAACCGCTTTCTCTCCCTCAAAGAAACAAAGCACGTTGTTTGTCTTTGACAAAGTTACGCCGCCGACGCCTATATCAAGCACGTCTTCTTCGCCGTAAACCGCAACGTATTTTATGCCGTCCGCCACGCCTTTCCACGACACCGAAAAGCCGTCATCGGGGGTGACGACGTTGCCGTCCTCGTCCAAAAACTCAAACTTGTACGCCGCCACAAGCGTTTTGCCATAGGTGTTTTCCACCTCGACTTTGCTCACGCGGATTTCGACGTCGACAAGTCCGTCCCCGTAAAAAACGTAGAAAACCTGTCCGTCCTCCGTGGCAATTTCGATTTGCTTTGCATACACAAAATACCTGCCGTAGTTTGCAAACTGACTTTCATAACTATAGCAATCGGCAATGTAGTTGGGGTTTGAAAAAACGACATACGTGCGGTATGCCATGCTTGCGACGTTTTTGTCCGCATTGTTTTCGATTTTTGCACCCAAACTCTCTAACGTATCGTCGCCCGCAAGCGAGGATATGACTTGAAACGTCGGGACGGACAAGTCCTCTCCTACAAGCGAATATGCGTCGTGTATGCGCACGTACAACGAGCGCGGAGTCACGTTCACCTGCGTTTTTATATTTTTGACGATATTGTAGTTCGAGCTGTCGGGGACAAAATCAAAGTACACCGTATGTCCGCCATCGCGCACATCAAGACACACCGAATTTCTGTCGGTGGCGGCGATTATTTGCTCATCGGTTTGCGTGTCGGAAACACAAAAGCGTCCCTCTGCAAAAGTGCCGGTGTGTTCGGACAAATCAAGAGAATTTGCAATCTCGGCAAGGTTTTTGCCGTATACCGCGCTTGTTTCCGTTTGCGTCGGAGCGACAATGGTTGCCTTCGATATCTTCACAAAGACTTCGTCGCCGTACCTTGTTGCTCTGTATTCAATCGGAACATTCTGCTCGTTTGCTTCATAATTGATAATCTCCGTTGAAACCACGCGCACGTCATACTCGCCGGCATCCACTCCTCTTCCGAACAGATAACCCCCCGCCATACTGTCCGCAACAGCGGTTTTCCAAACGCTTTCGCCTTTCTTCTTATATTCAAAAGACACATTCGGAGAAGACACTATTCCTCTTATATTTGCCTCGAACGGTATTCCTCTCGACTTATACTCCGCCTCAAACACCGAAACCGTCGAGGAAATTCGGGGCAATTCAAATGCCAGATCGCAATAATTTGCAATAATGGGTTCTTTGTCGTAAGGCATTTCGAACCCCAAATTCACGAGGCATCTTTTGATGGATCCATACATCTTTCTCGCAACGGTATTCGGATTGTTCAGTTCTGAAAAATTGCCCTCGCATTCTGCTCCGTCCACATTCTGTCCGTTCAATGAAAGCGTCCAATGCGTTCCGTCTGCGGTGGCAATGACAAAAGACGGCCTTTGCTCGTTTGCCGCCGTTGCGGTCATAATTTCTGCCGGATACAAATCGAGCAATGCGCAAACCGCCGTGCCAAGCACGACGAAAAGACAACATATAAGCACGATTGTAAGCTTTTTGGCAGACATATTCCCTCTTTTGCCTCTTATAAGTAAGTTTTATTGTATCACGAAAAACCTTTTTCCGCAATACGCGCGCAATATTATGTTATATTTAATATCTGTCTCTTATACACATCTGACGCTGCCGACGACTC
>ERZ1026894.862-NODE-862-length-20125-cov-16.686697_pt1 | contig 20125 bp, 20 predicted proteins | sample MGYA00380177_ERZ1026894 | MGnify/ENA primary metagenome ERZ1026894 (study PRJEB33269, sample SAMEA4719813) | human gut metagenome | biome: human-associated habitat; feature: organic feature; material: feces | place: Cameroon | collected 2013-10 ... | reverse complement strand
GCTCCCGCGGGCGTAGATGCGGCGGAGACTGTGAGATTTTCTTGGAAAGTGGTTGAGCCGCAGGGGCAACGCGAACACGATGTTCGCGTTAGCCGATTGACGCCATGGATGGCGTCTGTAGGCGGCCCCGTCATGATGAGAAGCACCTGGCCACTTTCCTTTAGAAAATCCACAGTTGTAGCTAGCATCCGAGTCCGGGGCGGGCAGTCCTTTCTGCGTGGATTTTAAAGCAACTATTCATTTAACTCTCAAGTTAGTTTGTCGCAAATACCCCAAAAACAATGAATTCCGTACAAAAAAGTTTCTAAATTAGAAATTTTTGTACGGAATTTCTTCATTTTGCACGCTCAGCGAAAATAACAGCTTGTTACGTGGCAAAATCTCATGTTTTTGTATTTTTTTAGCAAAAAATGGCGTTTTTAATACAAACAGAACTCTCCGCAATGAGCTATGCTTTCGTAGATTTCAATATAAAAAAGGCATACTCACGCATGCCTTTTCTACAAAATCCGTTATAATTAAGCGTTCATCTGAGCGGCAACTTCTGCTGCGAAGTCCTCGTTCTTCTTCTCCATGCCTTCGCCAACTTCGAAACGAACAACCTTAGCGATGGTCAGAGCCTTGTTAACGCTCTCTAAATACTTAGCTACGGTCTGCTTGCCGTCCTCAGCCTTAACATAGGTCTGATCTAACAGGCAGATCTCCTTCAGCTGCTTGGATACACGACCGTCTGCCAGACCCTTGAAGATCTTATCAGATACGATAGCGTCCTTGTCAGCCATAGCCAGCTCAGCCAGAGCAGCAGATGCTTCCTTGGACAGGAAGTTGAACAGGTAGTTCATGTTGCTCTTCTTCTCTTCGTAGATAGCCTTATCCTCATCGCTCCATGCGGAACTGTTCATAGCCTTATCGATCAGCTTGTTCAGGATAGGCTTAGGCAGAGATGCAGGATCGTTCAGAGCTGCGTCAACAGTGATCTCCTGTAACTTAGCCAGCTCTTCTGCGGAAATATCATTTCTGCTGATGTAGGTAGGATTCATAGCTGCTACCTGCATAGCAATGTTGGTCAGTGCTTCTCTTGCTGCGTCATCGGATGCACCGTTAGCTGCAACGATAACACCGATACGTCCGCCACCGTGAATGTAGGATACTGCTACATCTCCGGATACCTTCTCGAAACGACGGATGGACAGCTTCTCACCGATAGTAGCGGTCTTCTCTACCAGAGCTTCCTTAACAGTTGCACCTTCGAAAGAAGTAGCTAACAGTGCTTCGATATCTTCGCCATCCTTGCCACCCTGTAAATCGGATGCCAGAGCAGCTGCATTAACAGCCTCTACAAAAGAAGTAAAGGTCTCGTTCTTTGCAACGAAGTCGGTTTCGGAGTTAACTTCGATAACACAGGCGGTCTTGCCGTCTGCGGAGATTGCTGCACGTGCAACACCTTCTGCTGCGATACGGCTTGCCTTCTTCTCAGCTTTAGCCTGTCCGTTCTTTCTCAGGAACTCAACAGCTGCGTCCATATCTCCATTTGTCTCGTTCAGAGCCTTCTTACAATCCATCATACCAGCGCCGGTCATTTCACGGAGCTCTTTTACCATAGATGCGGTAATTGCCATTTTTTTATCCTCTCTTCTTAATTAATATATTATCCTCAAGAACCCAGACCGTAATGACAGGCATCGCAATCTGGGTTCCTATGCTTCTCTTATGGAATCGGATTATTCAGCGTCAGCTGCAACCTCTTCGATATCCTCTGCTTCGGTAGCTACATCAGCATCGCTGTATACAGCCTCGCCCTGCTTAGCTTCGATGACAGCGTCAGCCATCTTGGAAACGATCAGCTTAACGGCTCTGATTGCATCATCGTTACCGGGGATGATGTAATCCAGCTCTTCGGGATCACAGTTGGTATCGCCGATACCGATCAGGGTGATGCCCAGTGCATGAGCCTCCTGTACACAAATTCTTTCCTTCTTAGGATCTACAACGAAGATAGCATCGGGAACTCTGGTCATGTTCTTGATACCGCCCAGGTTCTTCTCCAGCTTCTCCCATTCTTTCTTTAACTGAATAACTTCCTTCTTAGGCAGTACATCGAAAGTACCGTCCTGAGACATGGTCTCGATTGCATGCAGTCTTGCGATACGGGACTGGATGGTTCTGAAGTTGGTCAGCATACCACCTAACCATCTCTCGTTTACATAGTACATACCGCAACGCTCAGCCTCAACCTTTACAGCGTCCTGTGCCTGCTTCTTGGTACCAACGAACAGAATGGTGCCGCCCTGTGCAGCGATCTCGGATACTGCCTTGTAAGCCTCATCAACCTTAACTACAGACTTCTGCAGATCAATGATGTGGATACCGTTTCTCTCGGTGAAGATGTAAGGAGCCATCTTAGGGTTCCATCTTCTGGTCTGATGTCCAAAATGAACACCTGCTTCAAGTAACTGTTTCATAGAAATAACGCTCATGTCTTTACCTCCGTTTGGTTAAAATCTTCCGCTTTTCTTTTCTGCCGGGACGCGTTAAGAACCCGGTTAGCTCTGACAAAGACTTCTGTAAAAACAGTAAGCACCATCGTCAAATCGAAAGGCGTGTTTTTTGTCACAACAGTGCGATTATAACATAGGAAAACCCCTGTGGCAAGGGGTTTTTAATGTTTTCCTGTGATTATTTTGGCAATTTCTTCTTCCGAAGTCCCGGGAGCTATTTCATAGATGCCGGGATTGATGCTGCGACTGTATCCGTTATTACATAAATAATTGTCAAATGCTTTCGCATTCTCCACCAGACCTGCCTCATAGAGCATTCTGCTGACACTTCCGGAATCGGATCCTTTCTTAATAGTAATGGTTGTCTGTGACTGTTCCGGTGCTGTGATTAATTCAGGCTCTGCGGTTGTTTCAGGCTCTGTCGTCATTTTCGGCTCTGCAGTTGCCTCAGGCTCTGTCGTCATTTTCGGCTCTGCGGTTACCTCAGGCTCTGTCGTTGCTTCAGGCTCTGCGGTCGCCTCAGGTTCTGTCGTTGTTTCAGGTTCTGCGGTTGCCTCAGGCTCTGTCGTTGTTTCAGGCTCTGCTGCGGCTTCCGGCTCTATTGTGGCTTCCGGTGTCTGTGCCGCACTACTCGCGAGTGCCGCCAGGGTCAGTTCGCTGCTGTCCACCATCCCAAGTTCCGAAGCCCTTTCTCTGATCTGCTCATCTGTCAGTGTCTGCGCCTCTTGTCCCTGTCTGCCGGAAAAACTGATTCCTAAAATCAGTGCCGTTACAGCCATTCCGATCCCGAGACCGCGCAGATAATATTTTAACTTCATTATTGTATTTCTCCGTCCTTATCCTTGCTTCGCACGATTCTTATCAGGCCTTGTACAGGTCGATCACAAGCTTTACCTCTCCGACACCCAGTCCCAGTTCTTTGGCAATTGCCACTGTGGATTTGCCCTGTCTGTGCATTTCAAGGATCTTCTCGTTATTGTTCTGCCCCTCCTGCACCGTCTCTCCCATAAATCCGATCTCGGGAGAATTCTCCGGCTGTATAAGAGATTCTGTCTGGGAAGTATCCGCTGTTTTCTCCTCCGCCACCGTCCCAACTGTCTTATCTGCGGCGGTCTTATCTGCGGCGGCTTTATTTTCCGCCGTTTTATTCTCCGTCGTTTTATTCTCCACCGTTTTATTTTCTGCCGCTTTGACCGCTTTATCCATTTTGGATACGGTGTCCTTGATATTTGCATGCTTGCTGTTCAGCATATCATATAAGAACATTACTTCTTCATGATTTTTATGAATCTCCTGTAATACCGTGTCGGAATATTCATTAACTGCCATGATCTTCTCATTGGTCAGACGTTCCAGAGAGCGTTCTGCTTTCTCTATCGCGTCCTCAGAGGTCTCTTCCATTTTGTCCTGCATTTTACTGCGGACGGTGTTCATTTCCTCTTCCACCAGACCGTGGATCTCTTCTTTTGCTGCGTTTTTATCAATTGCTGCGTTTTTTTCCCCGCCAAGCGGCAAAAAGAAACTTCCTGTAAATATTATGATTCCCGCAATCAGCAGGCCAATCTCCAAAATACCCATGTTACTTGTTTTTCCTTTGCATTGTCAGATCTTAATATCAAATCCCTGATGCTCTTTTTTCACCACGACACCATCTTCCGGATGCTTTTTGCGACGTTTGCCGCCGTTGCCCGCATACTCGTTATTGCCTTTTTCTTTGGCGTCGTATTGTCCGGTGTACCAGTCCGCATTGTCACTGCTGTGCACCTCTTTGGTGAGCTGCTCTGTGTGCTTCTGCGTCTGCTGTCCCAGAGTCATCTGTTGGAATGCCCCCTTGTTGTCTTCATTCTGCTTCATCACAGTATAATCCTGTGTCCGGGGGATCGAAGCAATCTCTAAAGAGCCAAATGCCATATCTATGCCTCTTTTCTGTGAACTCTTACAGGGGAGTGGACTTCACATCGCCGTCGATACGCTCAAAACGACAGTAATGATAAGTGCTCTTCACCTGCATGGAAGAATCTCCGATAATGATCGTAGTGCCGGGATATACCTCTCCTTTTACCAATACCATTGCTCTGTCCTGGGGATTGAACTCCAGCTGCAGCTCCTGCATTCGGCGGTTCTTCTCTTCCAGACTCTTTTTCTGTGTCTCCATGATAGCTGCGGAGTTCCGGATATAATTGATCTGATCCGGTGTAAAACGGACCCCTTTGCTCCTTTTTTCTGCAAAGCTGGTCAGAATCGGCTGAATGCCCCGGATGGTTTTAACGATCTCCGAGACTTCCTTCTGAAGTCTCATATATTCTGCCTTTTTCTCAGGATCCACACCTACTTCCACCACCGTAGGTGCACCCATGGTTGCTCCTAAGGTCTTCACCTCGATCTTCTGGCCGGCACGTACATGTCCGCCGGTGATGAATCCTCTCTTACCGGTTACCTGAATCTCCGTAGCTGCCGTCACATTGCTGTGCAGGATGGATTCGGTACTGACATATCCTCCGGCTGTTGCTGTGGAATTCTCCAAAAATTTCGCCACAATATTGCCGCCGGCTTTCAATATTCCCTTGGTCATGCCGTTCATGCCTCTTGCAATGATAATGTTGCCGCCGGCTTCGATATATGCGCCTTCCACGACACCGCTGATGATCACGTTGCCACCCGCCCGGATGACAAAATTGGATGACACATTGCCCCTGACCTGTACACTTCCTTCAAAATCAATATTACCGGTGGACAGATCCACATTTTCCACTTCGTAGACATCGGATACAAAAACCTTGCCTTCTACCAGGGATACGTGTCCGTCTACCATAGAAGTGATCTTCCTGCGGTCTTCAGAGATCTCAATGTTACGGCCAAATTCCAGATGCGCCTTTTTCACCTGTCTTGGTTTTATCTTAGCGCCCTGTACCGTGGTTCCGTACTCACCCTCATCCTCTGGGATGATTTCCGCCAAAAGCTGCCCTTTCTTGCAGGGGTTGATCATATTCAGGTGGAAATAATCCACCGTTCCGTCATCTTTTAAGGTGGGTCTGGCATGAACATCGGTATTGAAATAATACTTAATATTTGCGTCCGTTCCGTGTCTGGGTTCTTTTCCTTTTGCCACCACCAGATCTGTGCAATAGATTCCCTCAGACATAAAGTGATCCTGCAGAACATTCATCTGGATTCCATAGACTATGTTCCGGAATCTCAGATCTTTGATCACACTGTCCATAGTCGCTCTTTTTCCGGTCTGTGATGCAGGATAAAAGCGTAAGGTGACCTGCATGTTATCCTGAGCAACTTCGATACTGTATGTTTCCTCCAGTTCCGGACAATCTTTTCTCTCTAAAAAGCAGACAGTGTCTTCACCGTCTAAAATTGCTTTTTTGATCATCATGGGATCATAATGCAGCGATTCTCTGTCAAGGTATAAGAGAACCTCCTGGAGGTTTATGCCACTGCCCCCGTCCTTTGGCTGTACGAGCCGCAGTCCATAGCCTCCAGGGGCTTTTACTATCTGAAAATATCCGTTCTGCATATGCCTTTCCTCTGCCTTTCCTTCCTGCATTCTGTGCAGATCAATCAGGTTCTATAAAAGTCCCATGTAGTTCCCCATTTTGGTCTTCATCTTCTGTAAAGCACGGGTATGCAGCTGTGATACCCGCGATTCCGATACTTCCAGAATATTACTGATCTCTTTCAGCGTAAGATCCTCATAATAATATAAAGTAACTACTTTTTTCTCTTTTTCTGTCAAAAGTTCCAGTGCTTCTCCGAGTACTTTTGTCAGTTCTTCTTTTTCTATGCTCTCTTCCGGGCTGTCAAATCGTGCCGTCGTATGTCTGCTGTAATCCTGTGAGACATCACTTCCCTGCTCCATGTATTCATTTAAGGATACTAACCCTGTGACTTTCATCTGGGACTGCCAGTCCAGGTATTCCTCGGAGGATATTCCCAATCCCTGTGCAATATCTTCGTCTGTTGCAGTGCGTCCGGTAGTCTGCTCCACTTCCTTGATGACAGCATCGATTTTTTTCTGCCGCTGTCTGATCGTCCGGGGAATCCAGTCCATTTTTCGGATCTGGTCAAGAATCGCGCCCCGGATGCGCAGACTGGCATAGGTCTCGAACTTTACTTCCTTCATGCAATCGAACTTGTCGATAGCATCGATCAGTCCAAAGATACCATAGCTTACCAGATCTTCATAATCCACGTTGTATCCCAGGTACATACTCAGTCTTCCGGCTACCACTTTCACGAGCGGAGCATATTCCAGTATCAGCTGTTCCCTGGTCTCCGGTCGCTTATTAGCAGCATATTCTTCTAATAACCTTTTCTTACCGGTTTCATCCATTCGATTCGCTTACACCCTTCTGCCCTGCGTCTTCTTCCGCCGCAGCTGCTTCTTCCGCCTTCGTTTCCAGCTCCTGCTTTGCCTTCTCCTCGTTCTGCCTGTCAAATCGGTCCAACAGCAGACGAATCGCACTTCCCAGGCAATAAAACAAAAGCATCACCGCAAAAAGCGCCACCAGGCTTGCCAACACTGAGTATGATCTTACCAATGTAATGATGCAGGTGCATGCACCCGCGATCAGCATCAGAAGCAATGGCATGTTCTTTCTGTTCATAATCTTCTTCCCATCTAAACCCTGTCAGATCACCGATTCATCTCTTCCCACAGCACGGATATGAAATTCTCCGGTCTCGGGATAAAAGGTTACGGTTCTTCCGTAGTTTTTACCTGTATCTTCCGCAAGAATGGGGATACTGATCTCTTTCAGCTTTTTCTTGACTGCTTCTACGTTGCGTTCCCCCACCTGCATCATATCGTTACGTCCCTGGAATGTGAACATGGTAGCTCCGCCGGCGATCTTGGCAACCATTCTTGCCTTTCTCGCACCGAGCTTTTCCATCTGCCTGACCAGTTCGTCGATTCCCGTATCTGCAAATTTTGCGATATTCTGGTTACTGTTGCGGATCGAAGTGCTGTCCGGCAGCATAATATGTGCCAGGCCGCCTATTTTCGTCACCGGATCGCGGATCGCTATTCCCACGCAGGATCCCAGTCCCAAAGTCGTCACTCCGTCAGGACTTACGCAGGTCTTCAGATCCGCCATTCCTACTTTAATTATCTCGCTCATTCTGCTCCCCTTCTTCTGCTTCTACCTTCCTTATTCCACCGATATTCCCAAAGATGACAGGATCTTGGGATAGGATTCAATATCAGGAACCAGAATGAAATAACCGTCGATCTCTACCTCATCATAGAACTGTGACTGAATCAGTAAAATCTTATCTCCCAATGTTCCGAATTCAATGGCGGGCACACTTAAGATTGCTCCTGCCATATCCAGAGTCAGAGAGGGAGGAGTCGGGATGATCGTCAGATTCGTCAGCATAGACAGGGAATTCAGATAGGCACCTGTAATAATATTGCCGATCTCCTTCATGGCTGAAAATTCAATCTCCGAAAATCCATCCTGCTGTACCATGTCCCCCAGAATCTTATGGAGAAGATGTTTTGCACTGTTCTGTTCTACCAAAAACATCATGCTGCCGGTAATGTCACCTTCCACTCCTAAGAAGACTCCGACCATTACCTGCTCTTCTCCGCCCATCAGGGCTCCTACTTCGTTAAAATCCAAAAGCTTTACCTGCGGTACTTTCATGTCCACTTTACAGTTAAGCATCTGGGAGAGTGCTGTCATAGCGTTGCCCGCTCCAATATTGCCGATTTCCTTTAAAACATCCAGATATGTTTCCGAAACTTTCTCTAAACTCAGATCTCCCATGGATCCATCTCCTTTATGCATTTTCCTCCAGTGTAATGGAATTCAGATCCAGTAAAGAGATCAGTTCCCCATTGTGTTTACCGACACCCGTGATGAAGCTTTTCCTTCCCTCGCCGGTATGCTGAGACATTTTTTCAATCTGACTGGTGCCGAGAGTAACAACCTCCTTCACTTCGTCAACAATAATTCCTACGCTTCCCTGCTGCTCCTGCTTCAAAATAATGATTCTGGTAGCACGGGTCATTTCGTCTGCCTCCAGTCCCATTTTCAGTCGAAGGCTCATAACGGGCAATACTTCTCCGCGGAGATTGATCACGCCCTTCAGATATGCAGGCACTTTGGGAACTCTGGTGATATGCTGCATTCTAACAATATTATCGATATAGCGGATATCAATGCCGTACTGTTCGTCTCCGAGGCGGATCACAATATACTGGAAAAATTCCTCCTCAACCTTACGCTCGTCTCCGGCTTTTAATGCTTCTCTCATACTAAGTTCTTCCATAACTGTCATCTCCCTCCTTACAGTAATGCATTGGCATCCAGGATCAGTGCTACCTCACCGTCTCCGAGGATCGTTGCGCCACTGATGAATTTGCACTGCTTGATGTATTTTCCAAGAGACTTGATAACGATCTCCTGCTGTCCGATCAGTTCGTCGATGACAAGACCTGCCATCTTGTCGCCCTTCTTGACGATAACAACGATCAGGTTGTCCTCCGGGGATCTGGTACTCTCGACATCCAGCACTTCTGTCAGACGGATCAGAGGGATTACAGTTCCTCTTAAATTGATGACCTCTTTATTCTCAACCAGCTTGATGTCCTTCGGGGAGATGTCTTCAATCGTCTGGATAGATCCCAGGGAGATTGCATACTTCTCTCCGCCTACGACTACCATCAGAGCCTGAATGATCGCAAGGGTTAACGGCAGACGGATCGTCCAGGTACTTCCCTCGCCCCACTTGGACTTCACTTCCACTTCACCGCTTAAGGATTCGATCTTGGACTTCACGACATCCAGTCCCACACCTCTTCCGGATACATCGGTTACCTTCTCGGAAGTAGAGAAGCCGGGCTGGAACAGCAGATTGATAATATCCTTTTCCGGCATGTTGGCTGCCTGCTCTGCAGTTACCAGATTACGCTCGATTGCTTTATTCTTAACAGCTTCCACGTCAATACCGTTACCATCATCTCTTACTTCGATGACTACGTTATTGCCATCCTGATATGCATCCAGGAAAATAGATCCCTGCTCGGGCTTTCCGCGCTGTGCACGCACTTCTGCGGACTCCAGACCGTGATCGGCAGAGTTACGGAGCAGATGCATCAGAGGATCTCCGATCTCATCCACCACGGTACGATCCAGCTCAGTCTCTTCACCGGTCATATACAGTTCCATCTTCTTATCCAGCTTCTTGGACAGATCCCGGATCATTCTGGGGAACTTCACAACAACGCTCTCGATAGGTACCATTCGTACCTTCATCACGGATTCGTGGAGATTCGTGGTAACATTCTCCAGATATTCGATCTGCTCATTGAAAGCAGTATTGTTACCCTGGTCGCTGCTGGATGCCGCTACCAGAGAGTTCTTTGCAATGATCAGTTCACTTACCAGATTCATCAGGGAATCCAGTTTTTCAATATCCACACGTACGGTACGGTTCACTACCGGCTTATTTGCAGGCTTCTTCTCCGGAGCCTTGGCTGCAGCCACGGGTTTTTTCTCTTCCCTCTTAGGCTCTGCCTTAACTTCCGCTACGGCTTCCTTTTTCTCCTCTACGGGTTCGACAGTCTCTTCTTCGGGATGATAATTCTTGGTCTTCTCCAGCTCCAGAACGCCACCGGTTACCTGTGCGATCTCGGATACGCTCTCGGCCGCCTTGATGATATCATCCAGGGAATAATCGGATAATACGATCAGAGTGAAATCCTTATCGAATTTCTCATCTTCCACATCCTGTGCACTGGGCATGGATACGATGATCTCACCTTTTTCTTCCACCGCTTTGAATACCAGAAAAGCTCTTGCTGCCTTCAGTATGCAGGTCTCCTGTACCACCACATTGATTCCGTATACATTTTTGCCCTGTTTCATAGCCTCTCTGATCACACGGATCTGGCTGTCGTCAAAAGCAATGTCATTCCATTTTTCAGTACCTTCTGTGCCGGCTTCCGCTGCGGGCGCAGCAGTAACGTCTGCGGATGCTTCTTCCTTTGCTGCGGGTGCTTCGGTCTTGCCATCGTTTAAGATATCGTTCAGTGCTTTGATGAGGTTCTCGTTGTCATTGGTTCCCTCATCAGAGGTCTCCTGAATATTATTCTTGTATTCCTCCAAAGCATCCAGGCACTGGAACAATACATCGATCATCTCCGGCTTTACTTTAATGTTACCGTTACGCACTTCCGAGAACACATTCTCCATATCATGGGTCAGGTTCTGCATGCGCTTGTAACCCATGGTTCCCGCCATTCCTTTCAGGGAATGTGCCGCACGGAATATCTCATTGATATTGTCCATGTTCTCAGGGTCTGACTCCAGTTCCAGAATCTGTGTATTCAGGTTCTGCAGATGTTCATTTGTTTCATCCAGAAAAATTTCAAGATATTGGCTTACGTCCATCTCTTCCTCCATTCTGCCTGCCACGGTATCGCCGAAAGCGGCATGTATTGCTTACTTGCTTACTCCTACATGAAGTATGATCTCCTGGGCTATCTGGTCTAAGGGTACTACCTGATCGGCAAGCCCTGCCTGGATTATACTTTTAGGCATTCCAAATACTACACTGGTATCCTGATCCTGTGCGATCACATATGTCTTCCCGGAAGGCTTTAATTTGCTGATTCCTTCCGTTCCGTCTGCTCCCATGCCCGTCATTACGGCACATACTACCGTATCAAAACGGCTGTTTTGCAATGATTCATACATATAATTGGCACAGGGTCTGACACCCTCTCTGTAAGGTTCCTCCGACAAATGCAGGGTATGTCGTCCTGCCGGAGAAGTGACGACATTCAGGTGTTTACCGCCCATAGCGATGTAGACCCATCCCTTTTTCAGTTCTTCTCCCTCTGCTGCTTCCTTTACATGAAGCTGACTTAAATTGTCCAGTCTCTCTGCCAGGGATGCTGTAAATCCCACCGGCATGTGCTGTACAACTAACACCGGTGCATCTAAATTGGCCGGTAGAAGAGGAATCACGGACTGAAGCGACTTCGGACCTCCCGTGGAGCTGGCGATCGCTACGATCTTGCTGCCGGACACACTGACCGGATGATGATTGATGATCTTCATCATCTCTTTTACGGTGCTCTTCTCTTCGGAAAGCTTTTCCTCCGCAGCAAATGTCGGCAGCTTACTGTTTGCTACCACATTCAGTGTTCGCAGAAACTCTCTTCGGAAATTCTCGCCCCGGCAGTCCACTGCACTGTCCGGCTTATGTACAAAATCCAGTGCTCCCAGTTCCAGAGCATCCAGCGTGGTTCTGGCTCCTTCCCTGGTGTCGGTACTCGCCATCATCACCCGGGCCGGGATCTTGTATTTCCGCAGTTCCTGTAACAACTGCAATCCGTTCATTCGCGGCATATTTACATCCAGGACTACCGCATCGTAGCTGTTTCTGCTCAACAGGTCAAAGGCTTCCAATCCGTCTTTTGCCCTGTCAGCCACCTGGAATCTTATGTCTGCATCTATTATATCACACAGCACTCTTCTCATAAGTGCAGAGTCATCTACAAGCAGTATTTTTTTCGGCATTACTACATTCTCTCCTTTTTGCGGCTCTTACGTTCTTCTTCGAATATAAAACGTATGATCTCTTCCCGGGTATTCACATCCAGATTGTAGTACTGGACTCTGTGTTCAAAGGTTCCCTTTCTGTTCTCCAGTTCCCGTACCGCCAGCACCTTGCCTACCACATCGTATTTTTTCCTCTCGCCGTCCTTCGTGAACAAATGATAACTGCACAGAATCAGGCTGCCCGGTTCGTATCTCTGCGTTGACATGAACCGTAATCCCCCGCCGCTGATATCTACGATAACACTATGCTTCAAAGAAAGTCCCGGCTGTAATTCATAGGGAGAATTTTTCTCCAGTGCCTCAATCTCTTGCTCCTCCAGATTCCTGGCACACATGTCCAGAGCACAGCTGAAACGGTAATATTCTCTTCGCTGATATTTTCTGAGATTGCTGGTCAGTTCCATGACCAACACGTAGACATTATTGCTCTTATAACGGTCCACTATTCTGGCAAAACACTGATACAGGCTGTTCTCCTCAAAAAACACCATATCATATTCGCTCTCCACCGGCAGAAGGATCAGTTTGGTCTGTTCCATTGGCATGGAAATCTCCAGAGTGTCCTCCGAGAGGATCTGCAGCACACGGCTCTGATATGTCTTTGTCGTATTTTCCGCACCTTTTTCACCCAGCCCGCGTTCCAGCGCCCGGAGTTCTACTTTGGATCCTTCTTCCACAAATCTGGACAACATATTTTTATACCTCACTTATCTGGATTGTTTTGCAGCTCCATTTCTGGTTCCTATAATGTGTGAGAAAAAAGCTGCCATTCCGCGTCTTTTCTGTTCCTCCTGTGCCTTGTCGCACAGTCTTCGCGCAATCCGCTCATATGCCTGACTGGATTTTGCCCCGGGGTTCTGTATGGATACCGGTACCTGCTGCATCACCGCCTGCACGACCTGCGGATCCTGCGGCACACATCCCAGATATTCCATAGGAGTCTTCAGGTATCTGGTGACTACCGCATTCAGTTTATCGAACAATATCTGTCCTTCCTTCACATTATCCACCCGGTTGGCTACCATTTTGACCTTGGTATAATCTTCCTCGAACCTCGGATGCCTGTACAAAGCCTTCAATAACGAATAAGAGTCTGTGATAGAAGTCGGTTCCGGTGTGGTCACCAGAAGTACTTCTCCGCTGGCCACTAAAAATTCCAGCACGCTTTCCGAAATTCCTGCACCGGTATCCACAATGATCACATCTGTCACAGCATCCAACTGGGCCAGATTCTGTATGATGCAGGTCAGCGCATCCCGCCCCAGGTTCGACATGCCGGCGATGCCCGAGCCACCGGAGATAAAGCCCACCTCCATAGGTCCCCAGGTAATGATGTCACTGATGCTCTTGCCCTCATAGACCAGATCACACAGATTGTGCTTCGGTACCGCTCCGAACATGATCTCAATGTTAGCCAGTCCGAAGTCCGCATCCAGAATGATCACTCGTTTCCCCATTTTACGAAATTGAATTGCCAGATTGATGGACATATTGGATTTTCCGACACCTCCCTTGCCGGAGGTGACGGTAATGACTCTTGCAGTAGGTCGTATCTGCTGATTTGCTTTAATGATCCTTAACTGTTCCGCCTGATCCATTTTCCCGCGCCTTTCTGTAAAAGCTTATTCCTTTCCGCCAAGGATCTGCTTCACTGTCTTCTGTGGATTGAATGCTTCCATATCGTCCGGAACATTCTGTCCGCAGGTCACATAAGCGATCGGCGCATCGGTATAAAGCTTCATATTCAGCAGATTCCCCACTGCCTCTGTTTCATCCAACTTGGTAAAGATCAGCTCAAAGTCTGCGATCTTACCGTAACAATCCGCGATCTTCTGAAGATCCCTGTATTTGGTAGTTGCACTTAAAACCAAAAACACCTGATAATTTTCCGGTTTCTTCAGTGCTGCCACCATTTCCTTCATTTTCTCCAGCTGATCCGTATTCTGATGCGATCTCCCCGCTGTATCTATAAAAATATAATCACAGTCCCAATAATCCTCCACCGCTGCCTGCAGCTCCTCCGGGGTATAGATGATCCGAAACGGAGTCTCTAAAATATTTGCATAAGTTCTGAGCTGTTCTGCTGCAGCAATACGGTAAGTGTCTGCCGTCAAAAGTGCCACTTTCTTTTTCTCTTCCACACAATATCTGCCGGCAAGCTTCGCTATGGTAGTCGTCTTGCCCACTCCCGTAGGTCCGATGAACAGTACGATTCTGGGACCCTCTTGTGAGGGAGTGATTCCTTCGGATTTTCCGAATTTGAGTACCATCTTCTGATAGATATTGGCCAGCAGATAGTCAAATGGCAGATCTGCTTTTTTCGTCTTCGAAGCATCCTCCAGAATGCTGTTGACATACTTTTCATCCATTTCATTATCCAGCATCTTATTATACAGAAGTCTTATGAATTTATCCTGTTCGGGATTTTTCTCTTCTTCCTTTTTCTCCGCAGCAGCCATATCCTGGGGCTTATCCTCTTTTCCTTCGGCATCCGGTACATCCTGCGTCTTTGCAGATTCTTCTTTTTCGGACTGTCTGTTATTTAACTGGCTCTCCAGCAGCGTCTGTAAACTGTCCAGCTTCTTTTCGATGTTCTCTGTGCTGTTTTTTGCTGACAGGTTCTGCTGCTCCGTCCGGATCTCCTTATCCGCTGCTGTCCGGAGTATGCTGCCGTATTGCGTTCTCGCCGGTGCTTCCTCCTCCAGTGCCGCGGTAACCTCTATCTTCTTCGGTAACAGGAAAGCAAACAATCCTTTCTTTTTTACCTCACGCACATTCATGATCACAAGGTTACTTCCAAGTTCCTTTTTCGCAGCCTCTGTGGCTTCCGCTTCTGTCTTCCCCGTAAATTTTTTGATTATCATACTAATCTCCATTCCGCAGACGGTTCCTTTTTATTTTTCACACTATCCCTGGCTCCTGTGGCGGTTCACTGTACCTGTTCTCAGGCTGTGACCATTCCCACAGACTGTAATTCCACATTGGATTCCACTTCATTGTAGGATACCACGACCAGATCCGGATAGTAATCTTCCGTCAGTCGTTTAAAATACATTCTTACAATGGGAGATGTCATAATAATGGGAGTTTTTCCCATATTTTCCAGTTTTTTGATCTCCTCTCCCACCGCATTCAGGATGGCTTTGCTCCTGGCAGGATCCAGATTCAAGAAAGCTCCCGTCTCCGTCTGCTTCACGCTTCCCATCACCTCCTGCTCGATCTTCGGATCCAGTGTCAATACACTGGTAGTCTCATGAGAAGGAAAATATTTTGTGGAAATTGCTCTCTTCAGACTCTGTCTGACATACTCCGTAAGAATATCCGTATCTCTCGTCGTCGGTGCATAATCCGCCAATGTCTCTAAAATCGTCAGCAGATCTCGTATGGAAATACCCTCTTTTAAGAGATTCTGCAGTACTTTCTGAATCTCACCTAGCCCAAGCAGCTTCGGTACCAGTTCGTCCACCAGGGAAGGATTGTTCTCCTTGACATTGTTGATCAGGTTCTGAACATCCTGTCTGGTAAGTAGTTCTGCAATGTGCTGGCGGATGATCTCCGTCAGATGCGTGGCAATAATGGAAGGCGGATCCACTACGGTATAGCCCAGGCTCTCCGCACGTTCTCTCTGTCCCTCCGTGATCCAGATCGCCGGCAGATGAAAGGAGGGCTCAAAAGTAGGAATGCCCGTGATCTCCTCTTCTACGTATCCGGGGTTCATCGCCATATAATGGTCAAACAGGATCTCACCTTCGCTGACCTGAATTCCCTTAATCTTGATAATATACTGGTTCGGATTCAGCTGAATGTTATCACGCAGTCGGATGATCGGCACCACTGTACCAAGTTCCAATGCGATCTGTCTTCGTATCATAACAACACGGTCTAACAGGTCGCCTCCTTGATTTACATCCGCTAACGGAATGATGCCGTAGCCGAATTCCAACTCGATAGGATCCACCTGCAACAGGCTGTTGACATTCTCCGGCTGTCTGATCTCCTCCGCCGCAGCCTCTTCACTGTCTACCTCCTGCTCAATCTTGGCTGTCTCAATCGTTCCCTCGATATTTCTCGCCACAATGATAAATACCAGTCCCAGTCCCACGAACAGGATCGTATTTAACTGTGTCACAAATCCCAGGATCGCCAGCATGGCACCTACCAGATACAATGCCTTCGGCACACCGAATAACTGGCTGACCAGTGTGGTTCCGAAATCTGCGTCCTTACTTCCTTTGGTCACCAGGATACCGGTGGACAGAGAGATCAGCAGTGAGGGGATCTGGCTCACCAGACCGTCACCGATGGTGAGAATCGCGTATTTATTCAGAGCTGCGGTGATATCCATGCCCTGTCTCGTCACTCCCATGACGATACCGCCCACGATATTGATGGTTGTGATCAGAAGACCCGCTACTGCGTCTCCTTTTACGTATTTCACGGCACCATCCATGGAACCGAAAAAGCTTGCTTCCTCCTGGATCTTCTCTCTACGTCTCTTTGCTTCCGCATCCGTGATCGCTCCTGTATTCAGATCGGCATCGATTGCCATCTGTTTACCGGGCATGGCATCCAGGGTAAATCTCGCCGTTACCTCGGATACACGTTCAGAACCTTTATTGATGACCATGAACTGGATCAGGATCAGAATGATGAAGATAATAACACCGATGACCAGATCACCGCCGCCTACGAACTCACCGAAAGTCTCCACGACATTACCCGCATTACCGTCTCGTAAGATCAGACGGGTAGAGGATGTGTTCAGCGCAATACGGAAGATCGTGGTGAACAGAAGCATTGTCGGGAAAAAAGACATATCCAGTACTTCCTTGCTGAACATTGTGGCAAATAACACGGTCAGCGCAATGGAAATATTGATAGCCAGCAGAATATCCAGAAGCCAGGAAGGAATCGGCACAATAAACATGATGATCGCCGCCATAATGTAGAGTGCTACCCCCACATCCGCTTTTTTTATTTTCATCTGTGCCTTACCTCCTTTCTGTCTGTGTTTTTTCTAATCTTAATATTTTTCTATACTTTTCCCTGCAGATGATATACAAATGCCAGAACCTCCGCCACCGCCTGATATAATTCCGGCGGCACAGCCTGTCCCACATCCACATTTGCATACAACATTCTCGCAAGTGGTTTATTCTCTACTATTTCAATCTTATGCTCTCTGGCAATCTCTTTGATCTTAGCTGCCAGATTATCCGCACCTTTGGCGATCACAATAGGTGCCTCCGCCACCTCGGGATCGTATTTTATAGCAACCGCATAATGGGTGGGGTTGGTGATGACCACATCTGCCTGGGGAAGGTTCTGCATCATTCTCCGCTGGGATACTTCCCGCATCTTCTGCCGGATACGTCCTTTGACCTGCGGATCACCTTCCTGCTGTTTGTATTCTTCTTTAATCTCCTGTTTGGTCATCCGCATGTCCTTGCTGAACTTGTACTTCTGGTAGATGAAGTCTGCCGCAGCAATGATCATGTAGATCAAGGAGATCCGGATACCTAAGTCCGTCACTGTCTCGCCGATCAGAGCGATCGCCTGGGTCAGATCCATGTCATATAAGGTATACAGTATCGGCCATTTGTCCTTCAGGTAATTATAGCATATGTATATGATCAGTCCAATCTTCAACAAAGATTTGATCAGCTCCACCACGGAATTGACGGAAAAGACCCTCTTGAATCCGGAGACCGGACTCAGTTTGGAGAATTTGGGCTGCATCGGTTTGCCCGTAGGATGCCATCCCACCTGCGCCACATCGCTCAAAAAGGCTACCGCAAAACCTATCAGTAATATCGGTGCCATAATGATCACAGATTCCAGCATCATATTACGAAATACAATATTTGCATCTGTCTGTGGCATATTTCCGTGCCAGAAGGTTACGACTTCCGGAATCTTATCATAAATCGCGGAAAACACATTTATGAACTGATAGCCCATGTGTCCCACCCATAGCTTCAATACCAGGAACACCGCAAGGAGTCCCAGTCCGTTGGCGATTTCACGGCTTTTTGCTACCTGACCTTCTTTTCTGGCATCTGTCAGCTTTTTCTCGGTAGCGGGTTCTGTTTTCTCTCCGCCCTGTCCCTCTGCGGCAAAGAATTGCAGATTGTATTCTAAGCTCACATCATACCTCCGATAAAGGACACCACCATCTTCTTCATCTCCTGATAGACAAAATCCGCCGCTCCCGGCAGCATTCCCGCTGTCAGGAACATTGCTGCCAGTCCCGTCAGCACTTTCAACTGAATACCGACTGCGAACATGTTCATCTGCGGCGATACTTTCGCCAGTACACCTAAGATTGCATTCAGTAATAATGTTGCACAAAAAATCGGCAATACAATGCGAAAGCCGATCATGATATAGTCATTCATAAATTCGATCATGGACTGTAACAGGCTGTCTGCGTGGAACACCACACCATTCACCGGGATCAGCACAAAGCTGTCTGCCAGTGCCCCGAACAGGTAGCGGTACATTCCGGAAGCGATCAGCATCAGCATAAATGAATACTGATACAGTACACCGGTAATACTGGTGCTCTCTCTGGTCGCCGGATCCATCAGTGTAGCCATGGAAAGTCCTGTCTCCATATCCGCGATCGAACCGGCAAAATTAACGATCGCCATACAGATATTTGCGCCAAAGCCGATCAGCAGACCGGCGATCGCCTCTTTCATAACAATCACGGCATATTCCATCACCGTGTCAAACACCACTGCATCCACCGGTGTCAGTGTCTCATAGAGCAGAATTGCCGTAAATGCGCTGATACCGATCCGGATCCTGGCAGGTGTATCATTCATTCCGAAATAGGGAGCGATATACACAAAGCAGGATACCCTGACAAAAATCAGCAGAAAATATTCAAGATCGTATATGGAAAACGAAAAATCTATCATGTAGTCATCCCATCACCTGTGTACATACTGGCTGAAGCTTGACCAGAGCTGCACGGTGTATTCCACCATGGTATTCATCATCCAGCTTCCCAACAGGACAAGTGTCAGAAATATTGCAATGATCTTGGGTACAAATGTCAGTGTCTGTTCCTGAATGGATGTCACTGTCTGGAAAATACTGATGACCAGACCAACGATCAATGACACCAGAAGCACAGGAAGGGATACCTTGATGATCACATATAACGCATTATTTGTCATTTCCGATACTGCATCAATCGTCATAACAAAACCTCATCTCCCGGTTAATAGAATGTCTGCACCAGCTGTCCTATGATCAATGCCCAGCCGTCAGCGAGAACAAATAACAGTATCTTGAAGGGCATGGAGATCGTCGTAGGCGGCAGCATCATCATACCCATACTCATCAACGTGGATGCAACTACCATATCGATCACGATAAAAGGAATATAGATCGTAAATCCAATCCAGAACGCAGTCCGAAGCTCACTGATCATAAAGCTGGGAACCAGCACGGAATTGGGAATGTCATCCAGTGTTCCATCCCACTCCAGTCCTGCAATATCCATGAACAGCTCCACATCTTTCACCTGTGTCTGGGGATACATAAATTCCCGCAAAGGTGCCATACCTTTTTCCAAAGCTTCACTCTGGTCTATGGTACCTTCCTCAAAAGGCTGTATCGCTTCTTCATTGATTCTGGTAATGGTAGGTTCCATAATAAAAAAAGTCAGGATCAGCGCCAGCCCGATCAGGATCTGGTTCGGTGGTGCCGTCTGCGTGTTCAGGGCAGATCTGGTAAAATGCAATACAATAATGATCCTCGTAAAAGAGGTCATCATGATGATGATCGTAGGAGCCAGCGCGATCAGTGTCAGAGTGATAAGAATTCGCAGTGCTCCGTTGATCTGTCCGTTACCGTTATTGTAAGTAATGCTGACCGTGTTCGCAGTGTTCAGACTTCCCACCTCTTCCGGTGTGGTAGCCGTTCCTGCCGGATTGATCACGGTAGATACCTCGGTATCCCCCGTCAGATGACGTTCTGTCGCATGTACCTTCACCGGGGTGCAAATACACAATATGCCCACCGTGACCA
>ERZ1026894.859-NODE-859-length-20181-cov-16.029713_pt1 | contig 20181 bp, 16 predicted proteins | sample MGYA00380177_ERZ1026894 | MGnify/ENA primary metagenome ERZ1026894 (study PRJEB33269, sample SAMEA4719813) | human gut metagenome | biome: human-associated habitat; feature: organic feature; material: feces | place: Cameroon | collected 2013-10 ... | reverse complement strand
TTCAATCCATCAAACGAACTTCCCTTTGGCAGTACATATCTTATGTACTCATGATAGTTGATTGTAAGTTTATTTTGTATTTTTCGGCTGTTTCATTTTGTGTTTTTCGGCTGTTTTGTTTTGTATTTTTCGAGTATTGTGTTTTCTACCAGTACTCCTCTCCCCAGTACCTCGCAAGCACGCTCTCCATATTCGCTCTGCCCACGGGATTCGCGGTATGGATCTCCACGGGGTAAAAGGTCTCCCGCTCCACCAGCCAGTCCAGCAGTTTGATGGCATCGCCTCCCTGATTTGCAAAATCTCCCAGGTCATGGTCGAGATCCAGCACCTCGATCTCGATGCCGTTTCTCTCCGCCTCCCGAATCAGCGTCTTGGCTTCATTCACGGATCTGGCGCTCTCATATCCCCAAGGGGCCGGGCGGAGATCATCTAACCAGATTTTCATATTCCACACTCCTATCCATGTCTTCCAGCAGATCTGTTAATATATTCTCCTGATACCCCGCCTTTTTCTTCTTCCTTACCTCTCCTGCTGTCTCACGAAGAATCGGATTCTCAACGGCCTCCAGCTTTTTCATGGATATGTTTCCAATCTCTTCCTCCGAAAGGCTTTTCGTATAATCCTCCTTCGACATTCTCCACACATGGATCCGGTCACCGTATTTTCTCCAGAGTCTGTCGGCGATCCGGATTCCATCCGGATCAATGTCTCCGCTATAGTAGATTTCCGCCCCACTATCCAGCAGAAAGGGAATTAGCTTCACTGCGGCGCTCCGCAGTTGTCCTGAAGTACATAGCAATGTCACATTCTTTTGTTCCAGGTGCTTCAGCAGGTAGCTGAACACCATCTCATTTTCCACAATATAAACCCTGTCTCCTGTTGGTTGTACCGCTGTCAGCTCCTGCAGATTTTCCATGGTAACCGCACAGGGCTCCTGCCGCCTGCAAAAGGCATCGTACGCCGGGTGCCAGTCACCGCCAATCTGTAATCGCAATCCATAGATATGCACGATAGAGGAAATATTATCCGGTACAATACCGTTGGATAGTAGTAATTCTCTCCACCGATGGGCATTTTCCGGATAATCTGTCCTCGCAGCATAGCACATTCCATGGACTAATAATTGCCCGGCAGTCGTTCCCTGATCAAAATAGTGGGGATTGCCGGATATCTCCGCGGAAAACACTGCCAGAGGATATTCCTCTTCCGTCTCTCGAATATCTTCCAGCAGAATGATTGCTCTTCCTACAGTTTTCAACAGTTTTTCCGTCCGTTCTCTGTCTCTTCCGTATTCTCTGATCACTGTCTGATAGCCAAACTTCTTTTTGGAATACATTTCCCGCAGCCAGAAGGCAACAACTGAATCCGGGCCGGCACACTCTGCCAGACATCCTTCCACTGTTTCAAAAAATTCCGCCCTGCTGCGCTCTTCCTCCATCCGCATCTTCTGCGTGGTTATCATTTTTCTGTCAAAATATGCTTCCAGAACCTCTTCGAAATTTACAGGAGCAAATTTTGTGCATTGCAGTCCTTTTTCAAATTCTGCAAAAGGAAAACGTATGGCATCTTCATAAAATGTCTTTCCGAGTATCCCGCCGATGGCTCTCCGTTCTTCTTCGGAAGTATGCTTCAGTGTAATGATTCCCTTTGCTCTTCCATAAGAATTCCATTTCTTTTCAAATTCTAAAAAGCACCTCCGGTATGCCGGATTTCCCTTAAAATATGCCGCACATGCTTCATTATTGTTCATCCAGAGTCCTCTCATGTCCGTTCCATGTATACCGGATCACCGATACCACCTGGGAGTTCTCCGGACGGTGCAGTTCTGCGATCCGAAGACCTTTGACCGTCTCAAAGCATCCCCACAGAGCCTGGGAATTCATGATATAATCAAAATCCAGTTTATGGACCAGTTCAAACATACTTTTGATATTCTTGTCATCGACACCGGCAAATGCCTCATCCAGCGCAATGATCCTGGGGTGATCTTTGTTATCCGCCTTTTTATACTGTGCGTTTACTGCTCCGAACAGCGGCACATACATTGCCATTGCTTTTTCACCTCCGCTGAACCGGTTAAACGCAGCATTGGTCAGTGGCTTCTTTGGCTCATCCCCGCGTCGGTAAAACATCTGGAATTCAAACCATTTCCGGTAATCCAGAGCATCTCTTACCAGCTCCATGTAATTAATGATCGTGCCCGTCTCTTCCAGCTTTGCCTTTTCTGCACGGATCTTGCTGCGGAAATGACCTGCTACTTTTTCAATATCATCCAGGGTAAGCAGCTCACGGTCGCGTAGAAGGATCTGCTCCAGATCCACCGTATCCAGTTCTTTGTCATTGTCGGCTTTGCAAGGCTTCCATTCCAGGGAAAAACGAAGGCCCATAGAGGTATCGATCTCCTGCATGAGCTTCGACATGTCTTTTGCCCATTTTCTGCTCTCTGCTATACGATCCGTAAGCTGCTGGCTGATCGTCTGGGACAGGATATCTTCGAAAAGCTCCCGATCCTTTTTCTGTATCAGCAGTTCTGTCTCTTCGATAGCGGTCTTCAGGATATTGTAAAATTCCTCCAGATATACTTTCTTGCCATTCCAGACAGAGAGAATACGTACCCGCTTACGCACAGCATCTATATTCCCCGTATCGCCAAAGCATTCTTCCATGGCTGTTCCATAGCTTGCCAGGCTTCCGTTATGCTTCAGATATACGGTATGCAGCGCCTGGAGCAGTTCCCCGGGTTCTCTGTTCTTATCGTTTTCCCTCAGTATCTTTACAGCTTCCCTGGCACATTCATAGACTGTCCGCCCTTCCCGGTTCAGAATCAGTTTCAGATCCAGCTCCTCTTCAAAATAATTTCTGAGTGCAGTTTCTTCTATAATGAACTGCTGCAGTTTTTCTTTTTGTTCCGGCAGTTCTTTCTGTAGTGTCTGCAATCTTTCTTTGAGAGTGGCTCCCAGAAGCTTCAGATCCTCCAGTTCCTTGTCGATCTGTTCCAGTTCATCCTTCACCTGTTTCAGCCGGTTTGCCTTTTCCAGCAGTTCCGGACTCCTCAGATACTCTTCCAGCTGGCGGATCCGGATCTCGCAGGCCTTTGCACGGGTACTGTAAGCTCTTTTTTCTGTAAAGGCTTCCTCCAGATCATCGTTGTATTGGTCTATCCGTTCTTTTTTGTCCAGACAACTGATCTGCTCCGTCTGCATATGGAGTAGTTCACGTCTTATACTCTGCCATATCCTTCCGTATTCTTCCGCTGCGCCGCAGACTTCCTCATAAGCCTCTGTCGTTCTTTCATAGGGCAGCATTTTACAAAGCTTCAATACTTCCTGATATTGCCGGTTCTTCTGTTCGGAAAGCCTATGCTCCTGAGCCTGCTGTTTCAGATATTCATTCTCTAACGTCTCCAGAATACGTTCCAGTTCTCTTTTCTCCGACAATGCGATCTGAATCTCCGAAAAATCGGGGATCTCCTGATATTCCGCCTGTAATCTGTCCAGCCGTTGCTGTAATTGCGTAATTTCAGCATCCCAATCTGCTATGGTTTTGCTGATGCTTTCTATCTGTTCCTGCAGTTCCCGGATTTTTTGTTCTTTTCTCCGTTTTCTTGCGAGATATCCTACATATTCTGCTGCCTGCTTGTGTGCTTTACCGGCTAAGATTCCCTGCCGGAAGCTGCCGTCTGCACCGAAACAGATTCCCTGTGTCTTTCCTTCCTCTTCATAAATGTTACTGAGGATTTCCAATACCGGAGTCCTCAGTTCCTGCGGCAGATCATCACTTACTGTCAGGCCGGAAAAGCGGCTGCTGCCCTGTCCGTCTGTCTGCAGAACCGCATCCAGAAATTCCGGATGCTCCGCTCTTATTTTCGCAAAATCTTCCCTCGTCACCACCAGGGCATCCAGCATTCCGGACATCTGTAATTGTGCCTCTAGCCTTGCACAGGCTGCCTCATCCAGCTCCTTTGCGAACTCTACCGTTCTGTAAAACGGAATGGCTGTGATTCCCGCCTGCGCCAGGGATGCCCTGGATGTTTCGACGGCCTCATCCCGTTCCGGCTCCAGTTCCTGCTGCTCCTGCACTTTCTTCAGCTGTTCCCTGACTTCTTTCAGGATTTCCTCCTGCATCTCCCTCTGATACTGCTTCTCATTCTTTTCGTCTGTAAGCCGCTGACGCTGTCTTTCATAATCTGCGAGGAAGTTCCTCTGTATCTCCACGCCATCCGCTACGGTCTCGTATTGTCTTGCTTTCTGTTCCGCCTGTAGGAGAACCTCACGTTCCGGATGCCATTCCGCGGCTGTTTCTGCTCTGTGAAAGACTTCCGTGATCCATGCATCGATTCTGTCCGACACCTGTTCTTCTGCCATCTCCAGCCGTTGTTCTGCCTCCGTTTTTTTCTTCTTCGTCTCTTCAAGAAGACTGGCGGCTTCCTCGTACTGTCCTAAGATCAGCTCATATTGTCCGAGAGCTGTTCTTCCTGCTGTCAGCTGGTTTTTCCATATTTGCAGATGCTCTGCAATCTCATCTCCTTCTTCGTATTCTTCCAGACAGATTTTCTCTTTCGCCTTCTCATGATGTTCCCATTGCAGGATTTCCTGTTGTTCCTCCAGCTCTTCCTGCTTTTCCTTCAAGGTATCCCGGCGGAGTTCCATCTGTTCCTCCAGTTTTTTCAGAGTCATCTCTTCGTCCCGGATCCGCTCCCTGCCATCCTCGATCTTTTTCTCCCAGCGGCGTTCTCCATCCGCAGCCTCTTGATACTCTGCCTTGAATTTCTCCAGCTTGCGGTCTGCATCCTCGAGTTCCGGATCCAGAAGCGCATTGCGTTCCGTTTCTTTCAGCTTTTTCTCTGCCGTAAGTCTCTCAGTATCCTGTGCTGCCCTGCTCTGCTCTTCCTGTGCCTCACGTTGCAGCTGTTCTTTCCCCTCCAGTATTCCCTGTTCTCTCTCCACTTCCTGCTTCTTGTTCAGGTAGCCCAGAGCCTTTTTTGCCAGCATATACTGGTTGTAACGGGTATATTCATTGCGGATGATCTTCACATCATCGAAGGCGCGGTTGAGCATCTCCAGACTGTCCTGGATCTCATCCATCTTTTCCATCGCATCTACCATAGGACGCAGATCCTCATCCGTCAAAGTCTGCAGGGAATCATTCAGAATATCATATACTTTGGTGGGTTTAAACTCTTTGGAAAGCTTGGGAGCCCGCACCTTCACCAACAGCTTGATGAACTGCTCATACTGTTCTTCCTTACGGAAACCGAAAATATACTGGTTGACATGCTTCTTATATTCCGACGGGCTGTCTGTGAAAAAATTATCTTCGCCCAGTTCCGCCTTCATCTCACGCTTATCCCGGGGGATTTTGTTGGATCCCACTTCCTTATACAGCCACAGATCATATCCCACTCTGCGCCCGTCCAGGATCACAAAGCCCCAGAAATCCATTGGTTTCCCGCGTTTAGCTTTTTGTCCGATTCCAATGGTTCGATACTCTCCGGAGTCTTCTTTCCAAAATTCCAGAAACAGATAACCGGTAGACTCCTCCTTGCCCTCTTCTCCCAGAAAATAGTATTCCATCCGGCGGTCACTGGAACCAAAGGGATCCAGTCGGCTGGGGGTACGGTCTCCGTCCAATACAAACGGAATAAAGCTCTGTGTCGTGATGGATTTTCCGGAGCCGTTCTGTCCGCGCAGAAGCAGTTTCCCATCCTCGAATTCAAAGTCCTCTTCGTCATATAACCAGAAATTCACAAACCCGATCCGGTTCATTTTCCAACGTTCGTTCATTCTTCGCCGTCTCCTTTGTAATCGGAAGGATACTGTCCTGCCAGCCTGCCCACCGCAGGCAATACAGTGATCCGTTCCTCCTCACTGCGTACCATCATCCAATCCGTCATATACTTTAAAATGGTTTCCACAAGCCTGTCATCGTCCATTTCGCAATATTCCTTGCTCCATGCATTCTTCCACTTGTTTCTACAGTTTGTGATAATCCGGGAAAATGCCTGCTTTGTCATTGCAATGCATTCATCCTCCTGTAATTCCAATTGTCCCTCTGTCAGCTGCCTCTGTATCTCTGCACATACGATCAGGGCGCTTTCCGAGATCTGGGCATCTCTCGGGTGCACGTTTCCGTAGCAGTCATCTGCATCCAGTGTAAGAAATGCCGCATTACGATAGATATCAAGATTACCACCCAGATTTTCCCGCAAATATCTGCCGACCCATTGTCTCTGATTTTTCAAGTATAGTGCATCAGCGTCCTCTGTACTGTCCCAGTAAAGTGCCGGACAGACTGCCAGCTGCCTGTATACCCGGTTAATACGCCGTGATCCTCTGTTTTCCTCAAATTCCTCAAAATCTGTCTTTTCAAAATCCTTCCAGGATTCATATCCGGAAATGTCGGTAGTAAAGCTACTGGTAAAATATTTCGAATAGCCTGTATTTTCATACAGTACTTCCTGCCCCGCTTCCTGGCTGAAGGATTCACTTTTTCCTTCATACACCCTGAGCATCTGCAGCCGTTCCATATACTGCAATACCCGGACCAGTGATTTTCTCTGTGTAAAAGAAGTCCAGTCCACCGGCATGTAATTTTTCAGTTGTGTCTCCACATAGTCGATCAGTTCCGACAGCAAAAACTGCCTGCCCTCCTCGGCATCCTCCAGATACATCAGCACCACACATAGTATGCAGTAGTCCCGAATGTCCGTAAATTCACTGATTCCCATAAATGCTTCTGCATGCGCCGGCCTCTTCTCCAGTTTTAACAGCTTCTCTGTATGTATCAGCTTCCATCCCAGTTGTTCTCTGATAAAACGTTGAAAGTTCGGAATGTCCCGTTTTACTTTATAGAAAGTCTCTTTGTCACTGTCCCGGCAGATCCAGAATTTTTCCATTAAGGTTCTGATTTCATTCATATTTATTTAAACTCCAATGTATAATCCGGCATTTTCAGATCGCCGTCTTCGCATTTCAGTACACAGCTGCCTTCCTTTTTCCTCAGTTGATACTCCTGTCCGTATTCCGTCCGTCCCATCTTCTCCGAGCTCATATTGGCCTGTGCGATCCACTGCAGGAAAATGGCTCGTGTGTCTTCGGAAATCACTTCATCAATCTCCGCAAACCGGATCTTCTGCTCCCTGATATACCGGAGTACCACTTCCTTCTGCTTCTGCGCCTGCCGCAGGTAGCTTTCCCGCTGTGCCATTTTTTCCAACGATTTATCGGCAAAACCTGTTCTGTCTTTTCTCTCACGATACCCTCTCGTGTGAGGCTTCAGCAAAAACATTGCCGGCTCTTCCTGATAAACACTGTTATTAATTCCATCCTCGTCTCTCGGAATATTAGTCTTATAATGCTCTATCTGCTGCACTCCGAAGACATGCGCCGACAATTTATGGGCTTCCTCCAGATCCTCACATTTCAAAAATAATTCCAGAAATTTTTTATAATCATCCTTTCGACTGATGCCCCAGTTCTGAACCTGTACGATCAAGGCTGCATTTTGAATAATGTTGCGTATAATATCGCTGGTGATCTTCAATACTTTTTTAGCTTCGCATTCCTGTCCCCGTCCGTCCACGAACCAGTTTTTCAGGGAATACCATTTTCCGTATACATTTTCCCGAATGCTAGGCTCGGCATTTCCATGTATTTCCAACAGTGCATGGGGAATATCCAGTTCACTTGCCACAACCCGCTCCAGAATCGTATTCTCCATGCACTCTGTATTCTTTTCCAGCAGCTGTTCCATCCGTTTGGAATGCCGCTGCAATTCCTGTACGAATTCATTCAGGTATTTGATAAATTTATCCTTATGAACCATGAATTCCACGGATTTCATCAGTTTTTCCGTTTTTCCGGAGTAAAAGTCCCGCAGATAATCCTGATAGTTCTGGTTGAGTCGTTTAAAATCCTCCTGCAGCGTCTGCCACCATTCGTTCACCGTGCGAAGCTCTGCATTCTCCATGTTCTCCGTCTCATCCAGACTTCTCTCCAGACGGACAAAAAAGTTGGTCGATAGATTTCCCGATTCCAGAAATAAATTTTCCAAACGTACCGTCAGACGCTCGATCTCCACAGCATATTCCGACATCGTATAGCGGTATTGCTTATTTTTATAATCCGCTATTGTATACACTTTGCCCGGATCCTGTATCGGTGTAAGATTTTTCCACTTTACAAGTGCTTCCAGATCCTGAACCAGCTGCTCCATGGAATACGTTTCGAATGCTTCATCCTCTTTTAAGAGTCTGTAAATATCTTCTTTATACAGCTGAAAATGCATCTTTTCGTATTCCCGGTAAAAGCATCTCATAATTTTCCGGTATACAGGTGCATTCTGTACCGACAAGTAGGAAGTTTCGTTGATCTGTTCAAAATGTTCCATCCGTTTGTCCTCTAAATAAACGCAACCATATATAGTGGTAACGTAATAATCCCCTCTTCGCTCACACCGATGTTACCATCTGCAAATTTATATCCACAAGATATATTTTTATTGTTTTTCATAAGCCATTTTAATGAATTTGCCTGAGTGTTGCCGCTCTTGACTTCAATCGGAACGATTTTTCCGTCTTTTTGGATGATAACATCGATTTCTTTTCTCGCTGTCTCATTTTTATAAAAATAGATCTGATATCCCTTCTTATATAGAGCATCTGCTATTGCGCATTCATAGATACCACCTTTGGAATTCCCGGTCAAAGTATTTTCTACAATATGCTGCTTTAAGGAAAAGTCCTTCATCGCCATCAGCAATGACAGATCGGTTGTATATGCCCGGAAAAAATCATCTCTTGCATAATCGTCCAGATCAAATCTGACATCTGTCACCAGTTTGCATAATTGCACCATATCTGCCCGAAGCAGCCATTCAACACTCGAATAATATTTTTGTGCTCTTCCTCCATGTTCAATCTCTTTATATTGAAATTTATGGTTTTCCTTATCTAACAGCTGCTTTGCAAGCGAAAGATAACACTTCTCTGCTTTGACCTTTTCTTCTGCGGTTGCATAATGGGCTATATCGTACTGATATCCTTGTAAAAGACTTCTTTGAACCTTGTCAACTTCTCTGAAATCCTTTGTATTTATATACTTCTGTACTACTTCCGGCATACCGCCTGTCGCAACATACTGTCTGTAGTAATTCATCATTTGCGAATGAATCGCCTCCGGAATTACCGTTTTAGAATGCAGATATCCACAAAGCTTCCCTATCATATCTTCGGAAATCCCCATTCCCCAGAGAAATTCCTCGAAATCCATCCCGTACATTCTCAGATAATCAACATAGCCAACAGGATAGGACGATGCGCGTTTATAATCAATTCCCAGAAGTGACCCTGAAGTAATGACATCATATCTGTTATCGATTGCCCAGAATTTGAGTGATGTGATCGCTTCCTGACATTCCTGGATCTCATCCAGAAAAATCAAAGTTTTCCCGGGGATAATTTTCTTGTCCGGAAAGCGGAAACGCATAGCCATAACCATATTGTCTACCGTAAGATCTCCGGCAAAAATCTCCATTGCTGAGGGCATCTGTTTAAAATTAATTTCAACCAGTTCCTCAAAGCTTTCCTCTGCAAACCGCTCGATGATGTATGTCTTCCCGGTCTGTCTGGCTCCTTGGACTACCAGGCATTTTCTGTCTTTTGTATTTAACCAGTTTTTAATGTAATCTGTCGCTTTTCTTTTCAGCATAAAGCACCTCAAACCAACATATTCTATAACGTTTAATGTTTGCAATCAACATTTTGTAATACAAAAATGTACTCTCTATCAACATTTTTGTATTTTTTAATTATAATGCATTTTTTGAACGTGAACAACATTTTTTCCAAATCTTATTTTTTTATCCGCTTCCATTCCTGCAGGCTGTCGATCTCGGTCCCGCAATATTCGCACACGCCTTTGGTCACATCGATATTGGCGTCGCATTTGGGGCATTTGATCACGTGGATCCCGCTGTCCAGGGTCATGACTCTGTCGTTGTGGCTAAGGGAAAATGTATCCTTCTGATATGCGGATGTGATCCGCCCATTGCGCAGATACACCAGTCTGACCTGCAGCTCCACATCCACGCACAGTATGCCGTTCTCCACATGCTCCTGCAGACCGGTATAGTCCATAATGTCGTAATCAATGACATCCTGTCGGGAATAGTAGCGTCTGCCGGCTTCGTAGTTCAGGTTATTATAGAACCGCTTTTTGTCGATGCCGGTGACGGTCCAGAATTCCTGCTGCCGGCGGTTCTGTTTTTCTTTGTAGCGTCTGACAGGCCCCAATACCGCATAAGCATCGCACAGATAGAAAAAGTAATAGAGGATCATAGCCAGGATGGTACTGTAGATGAAAATCTTGCCCACATCATAGCCATTGAAGGTCCTGGAGGTATTTATGATCCACAGGCTGCATAACAGGAATGATACAATGTAATCCACCACTCCCGTGACGATCCGGTAGACCGGGCTTTGCAATACCAGGTCATAATGGTGCTTGCTGCCCAGCTCCTTGTCTGCGTAGTCAATGTTAGAGGCCGCATCACAGCAGGGACAGCCGTTCACAAATTCCTTTACTTTGCCGGTAAAGCCACAGTTTTCACAGGTATGCTGTGCCTCTTCATCCATTCCGGATACATAGGTATACTCCATGCGGGAATCGAAGATTTTCTCCGTATGAAGCAATTTCCCCTGTCGGAAATACTCTTTGCGGCAGCGGATACCACTGTGCACATCATCCTGACATGTTCCGTCTGTGGACCGGTACCTCAGGGTGCCATCGACGATGTAGGTAGTCTTGATATTGACGCCGCTTTCTGTAAGCCTGCGCATTTGAAGTGTTTCGGATATGAATGCCATTGCTTTCGTGTCCTATCTGTTATTGTTGTTATTATTGTTGTTATTGTTATTATTGTTGTTGGAAGAGGAACCACCGCTGCTGCCGGAGCCTGAGGATGGTGTGTAATGAGGGAACACTTTGAATTCCGTCCGTGACAGCAGGATTCCGTCAATGCTGCTGTCGGTGCAGTTCGCCATGATCACCTTCTGGGTTGTTGCAATATTCTGCCCAATGATGAGGGACAGATTCTGTCTGCCTCCCTTGATGAAAGCCTCCGGCTCCTGCTCCAGGAAATGATAGATCTCCCAAAGCTCCTCCTCTGTTACTTCATAATATTTCGTCAGTTCCACGCAACGCTTCATGCGGATCAGTTCTTCATAGGTCTGCGGTTCAAAATTCATGGGAAGCCTCCTTGTCATTTTTTTGATCCAGTGTCAGATAATAAAATTCAATGTTCTGAAAGGGGAGATTGATGGCCTGTATATGGTAATAGGCATTATTTTCCTGTTTCCGGTAATGGCAGTCTCTCAGCTCCGTGGTGGTACATAGCAGATTGTTCGGACTGTCCGTGGCATATTCTTTTGCATATTCGCGCAGGAGCCCGGAAATATCATATACATACCATTCTTCTTCGTTGTCCCCGGAATGGTCCAGCACCCCTTTATAAATCTGATGCGTGGCAATGTGCCGCTGCTTTGTTCTCCCTTCATCACCGTAAGTCACGAGATCTCCGGACAACAGCATCAGGTACAATGCGTTGTTCTCCGGATAATCGCATTCTTCCTGCAGCATATGCTTTTTCATACGCAGCTTTACCGTACTGATGGGCGTCAGATATAGGATCTGTCTGGACTTCCTAAGAATCTGGGAGATCAGCGGATATCTGTCTCCATCCACGTCCAGTTCGAACACACTGCTGTCATAGATATATTTCAGCTTCGCATCTTGTGCAATGATCTGTTCCAGTGCAGGATATTCTGTGGATGCTTTTGCAGGCAGATACTTTTCCGGCTCCTCCAGGCGCATCTTTGTCACATATTCATATGCCGTCTCGTCAGCAGAAGCATCCGGGGCATAGCCGCGGTCCCGGTACATCTGCTGTTGCAGCAGGCAGGTGTAGCTTTTGCCGGAGCCATATACGTTTTTCACAAAAGGACAGCCCGTTTTGCACAGATACAGGTAACCGCACCTCGCACATTCCTCGGGAAACGGTTGTCTGTTATGGTTTTGGAAGATCTTGCGTGCAGCGGTTTTCAAAATGGTGTCCACCGCGTCACGGTAGATATTGCCATAGTAAAAATCTTCGTTCTTCTGACCTCTGACACAGGAATAGATGTCTCCGTTACGCTCCAGCAGGAAAAATTTCTCTCCGCAATTATCGCAGTTGGTGCAGTATTCCGGTCCGAACTCATCGAACCATGCCCCGTTGACCCCGGCATCCAGATTGGTCCCGTCAAAAGCCTCGTGCATCCGCCGGTAAAAGATCAGCTGTTCCTCTTCACTCATGTGATGCAGCAGGCCACAGGAATTGTAGTCAAACCCTATCATGAAATTAAAATCATTCATGTCCAGGCACGTGTTACGGTCCAGGAATCTGATATCCTCGATGATCTGATCCAGCTGTTCAAAATGCTCCTGAAAGATCGTGGCAGATACTTTTTTCTTGTTAGGGATCTCCTCCAGCAGTCTGATATTATCCAGTATCCGTTCCAGTGTGCCCTCTCCGCCCTTGGTCACCCTGTATTTTTCATGCAGGGAAAGCGGCAGATCCAGGCTGCCCGATATGGACACGTTGAACTCCCGGATGGTCTCGATATGTCTGTCCAGCCCGTACAGGTTCGTCTTGATATGGGGATGCCCCACCCTGAAGCCGGCATCTGTGATGAGGTCGTGGTTGTCCTGATAGTATCTGCTGATATATTGGATCAGGTCATGGAATTCCTGCTCCTGCAAAGTGGTCACCTCGCCGCCGTGCAGGGAAATATTAAAGGGCACCACATCCGCTTCACGGAATTTCGCGATGGCATATTGCAGGGTCTCCAGGCAATCTCCGCCCCGCAGGGTATCTACGGTGTGATCCTCCAGATAACAGTACCGGCACTGCATGTTACATGCCATGGTCGGCACATATAACAAATGAATAAATTTAGTATTCATAGTAATCAATCCTTACAGGTGTCTCCTTGAAAGCACGCTCATTGACAGATACGCCCCGGGGCAGTGTGATCTCCCGCAGAGAATCACAGCACCGGAAGGCAGAAGACCCGATCTGCTGCAGCTTGCTGTCCGGGGAGATCACCACCTCTTCCAGACTGGTATTTCCATAAAATGCGTGTCCACCGATCCTGGTCACGTTATCCGGGATCTCTATGCGTAGCAGGCTGCTGCATTCTTCAAAGGTGTTGCCGCGGATCTCCGTCAGTCCCGCCGGAAGATTTACCTCCTCCAGGCTGCTGCAACGGTAAAAAGCCTCCCCGCCCAGATACGTCAGATTCTTCGGCAATGTGACACGTTCCAGGCTTCTGCAGTTTTTAAATGCCTGTCCACGGATCTCCGTAATGCTGTCCGGCAGCGTTACCTCTGATAAAAAGAGCATATTGGAAAAAGTGTTGCCGCGCAGGCCCACTACTTTCTCCCCCTGATAGGTATCGGGAATGGTCGCCGTAGTCATATTCGTCAGACCATAGACATAAAACCGCACATAATATCCGTCATCCGCCTGCTCATAGAAGATCCTGGGCTTACTGAACAGTAGCAATGAGCCTGCCACAGCCACCGCCATGAGAGCCCATTTCAGCTTTTTGCTGTAATCCGGCACCATGGATGCCTTCACATTCATGACAATATTCGAGATTTTCTCCTGGGATCTGGATCTGATCTCCTTTTTCAAATATTTTATCAGTTGATAACGGCTGGTCAAAAATGCATATACCACCAGAATGATAAGTCCGATCACATAAGTTTTCATCGGAAAATGAAAGAAAAACAGAGATATGTATACGAATAACAGAACCGCCAAAACGGCATTCAGTATATTTTTTCTGCGCAGCATATCCTCCGGGATCAGATTCTGTTCTTCCGTGATCCCGGCGCGCTGCATTTCACGTTTTATAAACCCTTCGACACAATCCTCCTCGGGCATGGCAAACAGCGGATCAAAATCCTCTGCATGCACTATCCTTTTCTCAGAAAGCGGTTCAGAAGGCGTGGTCCCGCCTGTTACCGTTTCGTCAGCTGCAGGTGCATTGATCACCGTCTCAGCTGCTGTCTGCACCTGTTCCTTCCCGGACTGTTTACTTAGCTTTTGATTCCATACACCCTTTTTCATGGCAATGGGTGTCACAATAAATGCTCCCACAAACACCGCCATGAAATCCACGATTGCGATTCCTGTGGTAATGAAGAAATCAAAAAATAATAGTATTGCGATTCTGACCCCAAATAAGGTCCAGAAGATTTTTCTGCTGTTGTCCTTAGAGATCAGCTTCGACAGCGGCAAAAGCACAAATACAGACATATGTATTGTCACAAATGCCTCCATAAATAAAGTCATTCCCATTCCCATACCGTTATTTTCCCTTCTTTTATACTGTGCATAGCACCTTTTTCGTCTCCAAAGGACTACGATACTCTCACATTTCGCGATTCTGTCGTTTAATATTCAGGACTTAACAGGAAGTCCGCTATGTGCATCGTCTTGATGCCCTCGTAGTTTCCTCCTGAAAATTCATCTGTTGTGAGAACATATTTGGGGTAGTTGTCGCGGATTTCCAACAACCGGTCGTATTCCCGTTTTTCCGTTTTCAGAGAATGAAGTTCCTGCGTCACCTGCACATAGAGCTTTTCATTTTGCCGTACTGCGACAAAGTCGATCTCGCTACTGCCGGATTTGCCGACATTGACGGTATACCCTCTGCGGCAAAGCTCCAAGTACACGACATTCTCTAAACTGGATGCCACGCTGTCAGCGTTATAGCCGAGAACGCTGTACCGCAGGGCGGTATCGGCAAGATAGAATTTCTCCTGTGTTTTCAGGATCTCCTTGCCTTGTAAATCAAAGCGGGAGCATCGATGAAGCAGATACGCCTTCTCCAGCTTCTCCAAATAACTGTAAACTGTTTCGTTGTCCAATGCACGGTGTTCCGCTTTCAGGTAATCCGAAATGGACTTTGCCGAGAAGGTATTGCCCACATTGTTGAAGGTGTACTTGACCACTCGTTCCAACTGGTCAATTTTCCGCACCTGATTGCGCTTAACAATATCCGAGAAGATCGTGGAGTTGTAAATATCCCGCACGATGGTATATACCTCGTCCTGAGAAAACTCCTGTAAATGCGTTGCCGGGAAACCGCCCAAGCGTACATAGCCAGCAAGTTCCGCCTTCGGCTCTCCCACCTCGGTATATTGGCTTTTAAACATCAGGTACTCGTCAAAGGACAAAGTGAAGATGCGGAAAGATACATATCGTCCCGTCAGATAGGTTGATATCTCAGAGGACATCATGCGAGAGTTGGAACCTGTCACATACAGGTCAACATCAAAGTCAGATGCCAGCGAATTGACGACCTTTTCCCATCCCTTGATTTCCTGAACCTCATCGAGAAACAGGTAGGTTTTTCCATCGGGCGAAAGATGCTCTTTAAGCTGTGTGTACATCTGCTTTGCCGTCATATCCTCATATTCCATTGAGTCATAGCGGCAACTGACAATACGCTCCTCCGAAATGTTATGCTGCGTTTTCAATCTCTCCATAATCATTTTCAGGATCGTTGACTTTCCGCAGCGACGTACTCCCGTAAGGATTTTTACAAATGGCGTATCCACATAAGCCATGATCTTCTCTACATACAAAGGTCTGTAAATCATCGTGATCACCTCCGTTTGTAGATAGTATACCGCAATTCGTTCCAAAAGGCAATTCGTTTTGCGATTACAAACCGCAAAACTTTTCATGAGCTTATTTTATTTTGACACTTACCTTCTTTCCTATCCTGCTCAAAGTATACATTATTTCGAGCAAAATATCAGTTATATTTTGGCTTTTTGCTCGAAATTACACTATTTTGCTTGAACCATTTTGCTTGAACCAGTGTCAATACCCCCTACCCTGGCTCTCAAAACTTATATCTCTTCATGCTTATTCGCTCCTATCGTTAGTCCTAAAATGTATGAACATGATCCTTTTCTTCCTCATTTTCAAACTAAACTTCGCAAAAAATCGGCATCAAATCCATTTCTGAATTCAACACCGATTCTCTGCTTTTCCTTTTTTCTGTTGTAAGCCTTTCCACTCGGAACTGATCTTGTGACCGGATTCAGTTCTCCCCATGTTGTTCGCTGCTTAGCATAATATTCCCTCTGCGCTTTCTTACTTCTTTTATCAAGCGTTACATATTGCTTCATTTTCTCATCCTCGCTTTCGTGCCTCCTTCAATCATCTTTGCAATTTCACCGCAGGCGTCAGAATAATCTTTATGTCCCAGTAGCGGGGTGGTACCTTAAACCAGCTCGGACACGCAAACATAAGTGGGCAGGGCCAGACTCGAACTGGCGTAGACTTAAAGTCGGCGGATTTACAGTCCGCTGCAATTGCCACTATGCGACCTACCCATAAGTGATCCCCGCCGGACTTGAACCGAGCATTTTAGCCTTGAAAGGACTATGTCCTAACCTTTAGACTAGAGGGCCATAATGCTCATATCAGGATTCGAACCTGAATCAATCGGTTCTACGCTCCGCTTCGGTCCGTTCAGGGCAATCGTCCCCCGGACGATTTGAACCGTAGCCGATCATTCTATCCATTGAACTATACGAGCATATACGGGCTAAATATATTTCAACTCAGCCCAGCTTATTCACTTTTCATGCGCTAATCTGCTTTGTTCTTTTTACATCGATTACGATAATCTCATCCATCGGAACATCCAGCACTGCTGCCAGTACAACCAGATTATCCATTGTAGGCATGGCAGTTCCGTGCTGCCACTTGTAGACGGCCTGAGGAGTCGCAAATCCAAAGATATCCTGCAGGTCTTTTACAGTCAGACCTGCTGCCTCTCTCAGTCTCATGATATTCCTTCCGGTAGCTACCATATCGATGGTAGGCATAGTAAACATTTCTTCCTCCGTTTCTGCTTCTGCAGGTGAAGGAAGAATGCCCTCCACCTTAATCAGAAGCCTTAAAATTGTATATAGGTTTCATCACATCGATTACATCTACAGACTCTCGGATCACATCAATGATGTCCTCCAGACACTTGTATGCCATCGGTGCCTCGTCCAATGTATTTTCATTAATCGAAGTGGTATAAATACCCTTCATTGTCTCTCTGTATTCATCCATGCTAAGATTTGCTTTCGCCTTTGTTCTGGACATAAGTCGTCCTGCTCCGTGAGGTGCAGAATAATTCCACTCCGGATTTCCTTTTCCAACAGCAAGCACACTTCCATCTCTCATATTTATTGGAATCAGCACTTTCTCTCCACTATGGGCTGCTATTGCGCCCTTTCTCAAAATCATTTCATCTGTATCAATATAATTATGAATTGTATGGAAGGCTTCTCTGCCAGCCATCCCGGTTCTCTCCAGAATAATCTCAGCCATTTTCTCTCTGCTTCGTCTTGCAAAAGCCTGGCAGATTTCAACATCGTGAAGGTAGTCCTCAAGATATTTTCCTGATAAGTAGCACAGATCTTCAGGCATACTTGTCTCAGACTCATATACCTGCCAGTGAAGCTGTTTTAACGCATCCTGAATCTCACTTTTACGTCCCTGCTCCTTATAGGTTCTGATAATCTCATCACGCTTCTCAAGATAGTCCCCATAGCCTCTGTCCAGGTTAATCGCCAGCTTCTGATAAAGCTCTGCAACCTGCTTACCCAGATTACGTGAGCCTGAATGAATCACAAGATATTTGGTTCCATCACCCGCTTGATCTATCTCTATAAAGTGGTTACCACCACCAAGGGTTCCAAGTGAACGCTCTAATCTCTTTGTGTCCTTCAGTTCCCTGTAGCAAGCAAGTTCTGTCAAATCAAATCTCTCCTGGCGACCTTCCCACACGTTCATTCCCGATGGAATAAAATGTGCAGCCTCATCAACCTTTACAAAATCAATATCAACCTTGCCTAAGTTCACGGTATATATACCGCATCCGATATCAACACCCACTACATTTGGAACAGCCTTATCAGTAATTGTCATTGTGGTTCCAATAGTGCAGCCTTTACCGGAATGAACATCAGGCATGATTCTTATTCTTGATCCTTCCGCCATCGGATAATCACACATACGTCTGATTTGTTCTATTGCTTCATCCTCTACTACTCTTGCATAGCAGATGGCTGTATTTATTTTTCCTTTGATTTCAATTAAATCCATGCTTCTCTTACCTCATTTCTGTGATATTTACATTGGACAGTGCCCCGCGGGGGACTCGAACCCCTAACCACCTGATTAAAAGTCAGGTGCTCTACCATTGAGCTAACGGAGCATAACGCAGAACTGCCTTACCAATTAGGCTTATATCTGCAAAAAAAACGCCTACCATGTGCATCCACACAAGATAAGCGGTTCAAAATCTATGTATCCGGTTGTCCTCTCCTGTCCCTACGACAGGCCTACATCCATCACCACAGCATTCCCTTCAAGCTTATTCTTATCTGAATACACAAAGCTAAAGCCCCACTCTTTTTCATAATCGAGTGCTGCATTTTTCAAACTTTCCAGATATAAATAACTTGATCGAATAGTTGTGAACATTCTTTTTTCCTTTCCCAGACCCATCGCTTCGGATCCGCTTTTCTTTCTTTGTTATCAACAGAATACCACAGCAACATTAGTTTGTCATTATACTTGTGGTATAACTTCGACGCATCATAGTGCAATCAACCTATAAAGCTTTCAGATTCCTTTTTGATTAAAATCCCCCACTTTTTTATCAAAAACACTTGACAAATCCATCGAAAAATGCGGCGCTTCGCGCCCTTATTTATAAGACATATTTTTCGATTGGAGGCGTTTTTTTGTTACCTGTTAACTGTGGCAGTCATGCCGACTACCAAGGAATAAAAGAACTACATTTTACTGTTCCTGCAAATGCGAAGCGATTCTACAAACAATATTTTAGGACCTTTATACTCTATACTATTGGTATTCCTGACGTTGTAAGCTATTCTAAAAAAAGCAGGGCATACCTTTTTAAAAAATTTAGGGATGAACTAGGCACAGGTATCAGTGAATATATAATGAGTTGTCGGCTAAAAGAAGCAAAATCTCTACTAAAATATACTGATAAACCCCTCTCTGAGATCAGCAGTTATTTATGTTTCTCAAGTCAATCCCATTTTCAAAATACATTTAAGAAGCATTTTAATATTACTCCTTTGGGTTATCGTGAACAAACATTTCACCGACCGGATAGAAATAAACTATTGCACATCTATATGTTTATAATCAAGGCTTGCGCAATATATATCGGCTTACTTGTCAACTGTTTTTTGTAATATTTTTAAAGATTAAATGCTTGTAAAAATTACTATTATCTTCTATTATTAGAAATAGTGTATATTAAAAGCATCACTAATACTATATTTTACTGGTGAGGACACCTTTACATATGAGCATAAAATCCTTCGAAACACGCGAATCTCTCAAAGAGAAATTGAAAATCAGGAATTTATTATTTGAAGATAAAGAACTTGAAAAAGTTTTAATTACACATAACTATTTCAATTTTTTTAATGGGCTAGAAACTATTTTCTTGGAATCTTCTTCACCCAAAGCATATAATAAAATAAAATTACAAGATTTCACTAATTTGTATCTATTCGACAAAGAAATTCGTTCTATTTTGTCAACATACTTAGACACCGTTGAAGAGGAACTAAAATCCTCCATTTCATATCACTTTTGCAAACTACATTGTTCTAAATTAGCTGACACAATGCAATATACTAATAGTGAACACTACATGGATCCAGCAAATAATACCCTTGGATCACCTACTTATTGTCGATATTCAAATATATATCCATTTAAAAACTACCAAAACAAAAAGATATATAATGAATTTTCTCGTTTTATTTTGTTCAAACCATATTTTTTAACAAACTTAATTACTAACAATGACCACATAAATATTTCTTTCTATCGAGACAGTTCCTACGCTGCTCCGCCAAATGTTGCTATTTACAGAGACGATTTTGGTGTAAATCATACGAATATAGCAGTTCCTTTTTGGGTAGCAATAGAAACACTCACCTTTGGTGAAATTTTGAGACTTTTACACTATTTACAAGATGATGTAATGGAAGATGTATTAAAAGATTTCAATC
>ERZ1026894.858-NODE-858-length-20216-cov-19.258519_pt1 | contig 20216 bp, 17 predicted proteins | sample MGYA00380177_ERZ1026894 | MGnify/ENA primary metagenome ERZ1026894 (study PRJEB33269, sample SAMEA4719813) | human gut metagenome | biome: human-associated habitat; feature: organic feature; material: feces | place: Cameroon | collected 2013-10 ... | reverse complement strand
CAGTCTCCGGCACCCGGATCAGTCGAAGCACCGGTGTCGCCAACAGCAGCATGAGTAAGGAAAATACCACAGAAAATCCGCAGCCTGCCATCATGGTGGTGCTGATCTGCTTCGACAGGGTATCATAATCCTTGGCTCCATACTGGGAACTCATTAAGACGCTGGCTCCCATACACATTCCACTGATCAGTAAAATCGCTATATTCATGATCGGTGTGGACGTTCCCACTGCTGCCAGTGCCTGCTCTCCCACGTATTTTCCTACGATCACGGAGTCCGCCGCGTTGTAGGTCAGCTGAAACAGATTGCCCAGTACCAGTGGTATTGTGAATGATACTAAGGGAAGCAGTATCTTCCCCCGGGTCATGTCATGTTTCTCTATCGTACTCATGTTACTATTGTCCTTTCGTTGTCATTTTCCTTAGCCTCGGTCTTACTGCTTTTTCTGTATGCGTTCCTTCCGTCTGCTCTTTTGCTTCTTCCGTGCTGTCCTCTGCACCGGACGCCTCATTGCCACTGACAGACACTACGCTGTCCGCATCCGCACTCATCCCGCTGCTCTGCTTCTCATCCATGCTGTCACTGCTTTGTTGTGCCGCCTGCAGATTCCCTGTAACGGCACCATCCGTGTCTGCCGTCACCTCCGCCACAGCACCTTCCGGCATATCTGCGGCAGTTTCTGCCATTTCCGCTTCTATTGCGGCATTCTCTGCCTGCGCCGCTGCAAAATTTTCCGCCGGTGCCGCACTTTCTGCGCCTGTGCTGTATGCTGACTGTGGTGCCGCTGTATCCGCACCGGTGCTGTCTGCCATTTTGGTGCCGCTCATGGTCATATACAGCACTCCCGCCACCACGAAGCAAAGACAGGCTGCCGCAATGCGGGACACATAGTATAACGGAAATCTGCGTATTTTCCCGTTTGCTTTCCTCTTTTCCGCGCCGTTATTCTGTTCACTCCGATGCAGTAATTCCTCCTCCACACCGGACAGGGCACGAAACAATTTTTCTTCTTTTTCTCTGTTTTGCTCGCTCATCTTCTCTTCCTCTTACAAGACAATTCCCTGCTGTTCCAAATATTTCTGCAGCTTTTTCCTCGTGCGGAACAGGGATGTCTTCACAGTATTCAGATTCATACCATAGCGCTCTGCGATCTGTGCATACTCCTCCACGAACCAGTACCTTCGTAAAAAAACATTACATTCCTGTTCGGAGAGCGTATGTAGGAAAGCATTGATACTCCGCTCTAACTCCGCTGCTTCCACAATGCTTTCCGTATCGTGGGCTGCGGGAATACACTCCGCAAGTTCATCCAGCGTGGTATCCATGAGACCGCTTCCCCGTTTTTTTGCATTCTTTGTCTTCCATCTATCAAACGATAAATTGCGGGTGATTGTTCCCAAAAACAGTTCCAGCCGGTTCGGTTTTTTCGGAGGTATGGCATTCCATGCCCGCATCCAGGTATCATTCAGGCACTCTTCCGTATCCTCCCTGTCATGCAGAATATGGTAGGCAATGCTGTAACAGTATTTTCCGTAACTCTTCTGTGTCTCCGCGATTGCCTGCTCATTTCTCGCCCAGTACAGTTCCAGTATCGCTGTATCTTCCACAGGCTCTCTCCTTTCCAAAAAGGGCACTGCCACAATTATGTAACAGTGCCCCCTTGCTCTTACTCTATTATCCCGTCTATCCTAAATTAAAGCTTGAATTTCTTCGCATTTGCATTCAGTGAATCTGCAATCTCATTCAGCTGTGTGGTAGCCTGTCTGCAATCCTCTACGATCTCAGCCAGCTGGTCCATAGTTGCAGCCGTCTCTTCGGTACTTGCCGCATTGTTCTCGGAAATCTCGGTAAGTCCGTCGATCTTCTCCACTACATCGGTCTTGTAGTTCTCAATATGATCCAGTTCGCCGGAGATCACATTGATCTCACCGACTACCTTCTGAACCTCCTGATTCAGTGTGCTGAAGACATTCAGTGTGGTACCCAGCTTCTCGTTCTGCTGATGGATCTCTCCCACCACACCATTCATGATCTGAACGCTCTGGTTGGAATTGCTGATCAGGTTCTCCACGATGCCGCGGATCTTATCTGCGGATTCCCTTGACTGGTCAGCCAGACCACGGATCTCTTCCGCTACGACTGCGAAGCCTCTGCCCATCTCACCGGCTCTCGCCGCCTCAATGCTGGCATTTAAAGACAGCAGGTTGGTCTGGTTCGCAATACCTGCGATGATATCGGTAGCTGCCTGAATTGCCTGTGCAGACTCGTTGGTGATATTGGTCTGCTCCTGCACCTGATCCACCGACTGCTGTGTATGAGAGCTGATCTCCAACAGTTCCTTCAAGGTGCTGTCCACGGTAGCATTGCTTTCCTTCATATTGGCAGCGCTGCTGCTTAAGGCATTAACGCTGTCTGCGGTACGATTCAGGGCATTGCTCATCTCGTTCATGCTTTCGCTGACTTTCTGAGTATCCGCCGCCTGTGTGGTAGCTCCCTGGGCGATCTCATTCACTGCTGTATTTACAGAAGAAATGGACTGTCCGATGCTGTCAAAATTGCTGGTGAATGTTCCCGTAAATTCATTCATATCCAGCATGGAATTGTGAATATCCTGAATAATACCGGAGAATCCGGTCACCACAGAGTATACGGCCCGTGCGCTCTTACCTACTTCATCACTGCGGTTTAACAGCTTATCGGGAACCTTGAAGTTTAATTTACCCTCCGCGATCTGATCCAGATTACCTACTACACCCAGTAGTGCTTTGGAGATCATGCCTACTACAATAAAGGTGGAGACACAGAATACTGCCACAAGGATAAGAATCGCTATTGCTCTTCCCGTTACAATTCCTTTGTAAAGTTCATTAACTTCCCTTACCGGCATACAGGCAGCCAAAATACCTACAACCGTGCCGTCCGTATTCTTTAAAGGGGCCAGATATGCATAGCATCCGATATCACCCAGCTTCAGGGAATTGGAAAAATAGCTTTCTCCACTCAGTACCTTAGAAGCCACTTTCTCACTCAGAGTAATTGCATCTCCGGTCAGATTGGTCACAGCCAGATCGCTGCCCCAGAACAGTGCCACATCCACACCGGCATTCTGTTTGAAAGCATCAAGTACCTGCTTATTGTCCGTAAGATTCAGTTCACCCTTATAAAGTGCTCCGTTCTCATATGTAAAGTCTCCGGGAGCGGAATTGTTCAGGCTCATTTCCAGTGCATATTCCGTCGCTGACAGCTCATGCTTCATCATCGCGTCGGAAATTCTGTCCCCTGCGGAATTCAAAGCCAGGATGGCAATGACTGCGATCGCCACAAGCGGTACCAGCACGATCGCCAGAATCTTGACCACCATATTAGCTCCCTTTTTCCCTTTCAGGCGCTTAGCTTCACCGATATCTGCCCCATTTTCCCCTTTGATCTGTTCTTTGCTTACCTCTTCTGTCATAAAAAAGCAACCTCCTTTGTACCTTTAACAGTCATGCATAATAGAATTATACCGCACTGTTAATAAAAAAGCTATGCTTTTTCTGCAATCAGATCCTTGATCACTTCGCCTGCGAGAATCAATCCCGCTACGGACGGTACAAACGAAATACTACCGGGGATGGCTCTTCTGTCCGTGCATTTATGAGCGGTACCCGGAGGACAGACACAGCCTGTCTTACAGCTGTTTTCCATATTTTCCAGTGGCTTCACCGGGCTTTCCGTAGAATACACCACTTTCAGCTTCTTCACACCGCGCTTTTTCAGTTCTCTGCGCATAACTTTCGCTAAGGGACACATGGTGGTCTTGTAGATATCCGCCACATGGAACTGCGTGGGGTCTAATTTATTGCCGGCTCCCATACAGCTGATGACGGGAACCTGCGCTTCCTTCGCCCGCATAATGATCTCCAGCTTGGCAGTCACGGTATCCACCGCATCCACCACGTAATCATACTGGGTAAAGTCAAACTGGTCAGCAGTCTCCGGCAGATAGAAGCATTTGTGCACCGTAACAAGCGCCTCGGGATTAATGGAATGCACACGTTCCTCCATGACATCCACCTTGTATTTACCGATGGTCTTCCGGGTAGCGATGATCTGACGGTTAATATTCGTCAGACAGACCTTATCGTCATCGATCAGGTCAAAAGCTCCCACACCGCTGCGTGCCAGAGCCTCTACCACATAACCGCCGACACCGCCGATACCAAAGACAGCAACTCTTGCGCCGTACAGGCGCTGCATGGCTTCCTTGCCGATCAATAATTCTGTTCTGGAAAATTCATTTAACATTTCAGTTCTCCTACCAATCTACTGGGAATAATCTCGTAAGAGTATACCACAACTTTACAGATTGTCATAGAGTCCCTGAATAAAATTTTTCACCTGCACATTATTTTCCGGTGTGGTGTCTTCCAAAGTCGCATGGATAAAAGGTTTGCGCTCCTTCATAAACTTCAGCACGGATGTGTAATCCATCTGTCCAAGACCACAGCCTACGGATCTAAGCTTCCCATCCTCGGGGATAAAGTCCTTGAGATGTACCATTGCTACATCCTCACCTAACAGATCGATGGCTTCGTCCACGATTGCCACCTGATCCTTATAATTACAGTAATCCAGCAGATTTACCGGGTCTAAAATGATCTGAAGGTTGGGCGAATTGATCTCATCCAGAACTCTTCTCGCTCTGGCGGGATTGTAGACAATATGCTTCCATACCGGCTCGATGGCGATAACAACGCCCATCTGTTCGGCATATTTTACGACAGGACGTAAGTTCGTGATAAAGGTCTGCAAAGCCTCTTCGCCATGGCATTCGGGTACTGCGGTATAAGTCTCGTTAGGAGCACCGGTCTCGGTTCCCACCACACCGCAGCCAAGCCACGAAGCAAAACGGATATGTGCCATATAGCGGTGGGTGATCTTCGCAAGCTGCTCCGGATTGGGATTTGCCAGATTCAGATAACATCCAAGCACCGCAACATCCACCTGATTTTTCGCAAATACATTTTTCATATACATGGCAAGTCCCGGGGTCAGCGCCTCATCGGTAGTGGGAAACTCTGTGATCACCTTACCGGGTGCCAGATGTCCACAGGCAAAGCCAAGCTCATGGACATTGGCAATACGCTCCTCAAAAGGAAGCTTTTTCGTATCATGTAAACGGATTCCTAACTGCATAATTTCCTCCATTCCGATCACGGCTCTTGGACCGTATTCTCTTATGTTTGTCGTACTGTAGCGTGCGCTCGTTATATCATGATTCGCACCTACGGTGCTTACCGTTGCTTCGCAACGATCATGATCAAATTCGCCGTTCGCCAATTATGCAAGCATATTGGCTCACTTGCGCTCGTTATATCATAAGCTCACGAATTCGTGCTATCGCACTCTACATCCTGCTTCGCAGCCACTTGTTTTTCCTTGAGGCTCATTATATCAGCGCCGGATCAGCTCATCCACGCCTTCCAGCTCGTAAGCCTCTCCAACCTGTCCTTCGATCTTCACGTTATCCAGGGTCAATTTTGCAACATTTCTTGCAAAAAGTCCTCTCTTACTGCTTTTTTCTACACCATCCGACATGGCAGGTACATCACATTTTGCGTCCTCGGCATAGCTGATGGAAATGTCCTTCATATAGATCTCTTCGATCTTCTGCTCCGGAAGTCCGTCAAAATAAGCTGCTGCCACATGGCAATTGGTGCAATCCATATTTTCAAATACCATCTTCTTCACCTGAGGAGTTCTGTCATCCACGGGGTAGACATCTCTGGACTGTACATAGGTGGTCTTGCCGTCGGGGTCGCAGAAATAGAAGCAGTTGACCACAAGCGGTGTCATCACATGATCCAGGGTCAGGTTCCGGAAAATGATATTGCTTAAAATCGCATCTTTTCCTCTGCCGCGGCGGGTCTTGATACGCAGGCCTCTGTCCGTATGACGGAAAATGCAGTCCTCCACCGTCAGATTTACCACACCTCCTGCCATCTCGCTGCCCAGAGTTACGGCACCGTGACCGTTCTCCATCAGGCACTGGCGGATGTGGATGTTCTCGGAAGGAGTCTTGTGCTTTTTGCCCATGTAGATCTTGCCGCTCTTGACTGCAATACAGTCATCTCCCAGGGAGAAACGCACGCCCAGGATCTCCACATTTTTGCAGGACTCGGGATCCAGTCCGTCGGTGTTGGGAGAATCGCTGGGATTCTGCACGGTCACACCGATGAATTTCAGATCGTTGCTGAAATAGGGATGTAGGGTCCAGGAAGGGGAATTGCAGAAGGTCACTCCCTGTAAAGTCACATTTTTACATCCGCTGATGAAAAACAGTCTCGGGCGGAACGCAATGTTCATGACCTTGGGGTCCTTCCACCAGTTTTCTTTGGAAGCGTTGCCGTTGATCTTACCCTGTCCGTAGATCACCACGTCTTCTGCACCGATACCGCAGATGATGCCGGAGAACATAGGTAAGGGATTGCCCTCCCAGGTACCGAGATTGTACTCGTCGGTCTCATCATAGCTTTGTAACATTCCGGGGAAGGTAGGGAATTTCTCTCTGTCGGTAAATGCCTTAAGTTCCGCGCCCTCTGCCAGTTCGATACGGATGTGGCTTTTTAAGAACAGGCTGGTAATGCGGTAGGTTCCCGCTGGGAAATACACTCTGCTGTTCACCGGGCATGCCATAATGGCAGCCTGGATAAAGTGGGTATCGTCGTGTTCACCGTCACCTTTGGCACCGAATCTGGTCACATCCAGGGTCACATATTCATAATCTGTTTTGAAAGATACTTCACCCTGCTTTTCACCGTTCACGTAAGCTTCCACCACATATTTCTGATCCGGCTTTAAATCAAACAGCGAAGTGATGGTCTTCTCTGTGGTCAGAGTGGTCTCACCGTTTAATCGTAATTCTATGGGCTGTTTTGTAAAATATCTGCCGCCGTCCGCGATCTCAATGGTCGCACTGCGGGCAGTATGCATAATATGTCTGATTTCCATGCGCTGTTTCCTCTCGTTTCTACCTCATGCACTCCTGATATTTTTCCGCTAACAATAAATACTCCGCACATGCCTTCTGTACAGCATCGCAGAATACCTTTTGGGATGTGTCATCCATGGCGAATTTTTTCTCTTTTACCTCGTAGTACTGTTCCAGCATACGCTTCACCGCACTGCGGAAATCATCCAGAAGTTCTCTGTAATTTTCATAGATCTCCGGGCTGATCTGTTCCACCGTATGAAGCAGTGCTGCGGTGTAATCGGCGCCGTTTTCCGCGGTGAATTCGCTCTCCGCATGCTTTTTTAACACACGCATCTGCGCCATGATATCCGGATAGCCTTCCTTTTTATTCTCGTTGGTCTCATATGCCGCATATGCGGGATATACCAGATCCGCAGCCTGATAGATGTTCCTGCATCCCGCATCTGCCTGCACCTTTTTTAAGTCAAAGATACCTTCCTCCGTACGGGGAAGTGCCTTGATTTCCTGAATCGTCATATTTCCTCCTATATAGCAAAGGCGTTCTCCTGCACGTTTATTGTAACAAAAGAACGCCGTTTTGTGTATGATCTTTTACAGAGTTACACCCTGCTTGAAAATAGCCATATCATGGAAGCCTGCTGCCTCGCTGCATACCTGCTTGCCGGAAGCGGTCTCCACTACCAGATCAAACAAAGCCTTAGTCTCCTCTTCCATGGTCTTATCCTCTACCAGTACGCCGGCATTAAAATCGATCCAGTTGGACTTTTTGCCTGCCAGGCGGGAGTTGGTCGCGATCTTCATAGTAGGAACCGGAGATGCGAAAGGAGTTCCTCGTCCTGTGGTAAACAGTACGATATGTGCTCCTGCGGCTGCCAGTGCGGTAGCTGCTACCAGATCGTTGCCCGGTGCAGACAGAAGGTTCAGTCCCGGAGTCTTCACAGTGTCGCCATACTGCAGTACGCCCTTGACCAAAGCGCTGCCGGACTTCTGGGTACAACCTAAGGACTTATCCTCCAGAGTGGAGATACCGCCCTTTTTGTTACCCGGGGAAGGATTCTCGTAGATGGTCTGATTGTGGCTCTTGAAGTAGTTCTTGAAGTCATTGATCAGATCTACGGTCTGGTGGAACAGTTCCTCGTTGGCACAACGGTTCATCAGAATGGTCTCTGCTCCGAACATCTCGGGAACCTCGGTCAGGATGGTGGTACCACCCTTGGAGATCAGCAGATCGGAGAAGCGTCCTACTAAGGGGTTCGCGGTAATGCCGGACAGTCCGTCACTGCCGCCGCACTTCATGCCGATGACCAGCTTGCTGACGCTGATGGGCTCTCTCTCGAACCTGGATGCATAATCGATCAGACCCTTGATGATCTCTACGGAGTCTGCGATCTCATCCTCGTGCTCCTGGCATACCAGGAATTTCACACGGTTCTCATCATAATCGCCGATATAAGGCTTCAATACGTCAATGTTGCTGTTCTCACAGCCCAGTCCCAGTACCAGAACACCGCCTGCATTGGGATGGTTGATCAGGTCTGCCAGGATCTTACGGGTATGCTCCTGATCGTCACCCATCTGGGAACATCCGTAAGGATGAGGGAATGCAATAACCTCTTCCACGCTGCCTTTAACGAATGCATTGGCCTGCTTTGCAATGGCGGTTGCCACGTTGTTGACACAGCCAACAGTGGGAATGACCCAGATCTCGTTACGAACGCCTACTTTACCGTCGGGACGGTTGAATCCCATGAAAGTAACATCTTCTGTCTTCTTCTCCTCTACGGGAGTGGGATTGTAGGTGTACTCCAGCAGATCACCCAAAGCTGTCTTTACATTATGTGTATGGATCCAGCTGCCCTCTGCGATGTTCTCCTTTGCATTACCGATACGGTAACCATATTTGATAACCTCGCCGCCTTCGGGAATGTCAACAATTGCCATCTTATGTCCTGCGGGGATCTCCTCTCTGGCGGTAACGGTCTTAGAACCGTCACCGGCAGAGACTGTGATCTTCTCACCGGCAGGAATCGTATTTAATGCTACGACTACATTATCATTGTCATTAATCTTTAAGAAATCTTGCATAATGCTGCCCTCATGCCATTTGCCTTAATATCATCCAGGTATGCTGCGACTGCATCGGTAAGTCCGGGAACCTTGTTCAGATCCTGACCGAAGAAGTCTTCATTGCCCAGGAAGGAAGTTACAAAAGTCTTGGTGTCCTTCTCACAGTTTGCTGCGAAGAACTCCAGAACTGCCTTGTCATCCATGATGTTGTATTCCTGACCGTCTCTGTGTCCGATCAGAGCCTTATCGCGGATCTCGGTGCCATGATAGAATGCCATCAGTGCTGCGATGGAGAAGGTCAGATGAGCGGGAAGCTTACCGGTCTTCTCAACATAGCCTAACAGGCTGGGCATACATCTTGCTCTCCACTTGGATACGGAATTTAAGGAGATAGCAAGCAGTGCATGATCTACATAAGGGTTGTCAAAACGGTTAACAACCTCACCTGCGAACTGCTTCAGTTCCTCCTCAGGCAGAGACAGGGTAGGGATTACTTCGTCGTAAATGGTCTTCAGCATGAAGTTACGGATATCGTCGTCATGCATGGACTGTCTTACGATGTCGTTGCCGCACAGATAAGAAGCCAGTACGAAAGAGGTATGCGCACCGTTTAAGATACGAACCTTTCTTTGCTTGTAAGGCTTCTGGTTGTCAGTGAAGATAACAGGAAGTCCTGCATCGGGAAGAGGGAACTCCTTGCTGATATCCTTAGCGGACTCAATAACCCACAGAGCGAACGGCTCACCGGTTACCATGATATGGTCTTCGTAACCCAGCTTCTCCCACTCTTCCTGTTCCGTAGCACGGGGATAACCGGTAATGATACGGTCAACCAGAGTAGATGTGAATACACATGCCTCATCTACCCACTTCTTGAACTCATCGCCCAGACCCCACAGCTCGATCAGCTGCATTACGCACTTCTTCAGCATAATACCGTTGTCATCGATCAGCTCTACGGGAAGCATTACCAGACCCTTGCTCACATCCCCCTTAAAGGTCTCAAATCTGTGATATAAGAACTTGGTCAGCTTGCCGGGGAAAGTCTTGGGAGGCTCTGACTCGAACTTATCGGTATCATCATATACGATACCTGCCTCGGTGGTATTGGATACTACGAAACGTAAGGTATCGATCTCGGCAAGTCCCATGTACTTGTCATATTCATTATAAGTATCTACTGCATCTGCAACGCTGGTTACGATTCTATTGATGATCTTGGCTTCACCGTTCACATTACCGCGAAGGGATACAGTGTACTGGCAGTCCTGCTTGTGGAACATATCCAGATTGCCGAACTCGATGGGTTTGATCAGAACGATGTCTCCGTCGAACTTACCCTGCTCGTTGGCGATATCGATCATGTAATCTACGAATCCACGTAAGAAATTACCCTCACCGAACTGTACGACCTTGATAGGTCTCTCCTTTTTACCGGTCTTTGCCTTGTTTAAGATATCCATTTTGTCCTCCATTCTACGCATAGCGTATCCTATCTGCACCGTCTTACGGCACTCTGTTCCCTGCACTTACCTTCCCAATCACCTCTTGGCAATTACGTTTTCAACGCCCGGGGGTGTTTTTGTTTCTGAATTGTGCGAAGTTTATGTAAGCACTTTCATAATTCATTTTACTTCAAAAAAGCTGTTTCGTCAATCACCAAAAACAGAAACTTATTTTTTCCTCAAACTATTGATTTTATCAGCAATATTTCATATTGATAATATTTTGTCACAGGAGAAGTTGAAAAAGCATCTTGAAAAAAGAGAAGTCTTTCGTTATAATTCAGATATAGCTTTTTATGTAACTACTTACATTTTTCTTACAAATTCTGTTACATAGAAGCGGAGAGGAATCCGCAGATGACAATTTACGATATTTCTGAGAAGGCCGGTGTCTCTATTGCTACTGTTTCCCGCGTATTAAATGGAAGCAATAATGTAAGCGAGAAAACCAAGAAAAAAGTTCTGGACGTAATCAACCAGTATGAGTACACTCCCAACGCATTTGCCAGAGGGTTAGGGCTCAACACTATGAAGACCATCGGTATCATGTGTGCCGACAGTTCGGATCCGTATCTTGCCAAGGCGATCTATTATATCGAGCAGAAGCTTCGTGCCAACGGCTATGACAGCATCCTGTGTTGTACCGGTTATAACCTGGATACCAAGGCAAGCTCCATGAACCTTCTGATCACGAAAAAAGTAGACGGCATTATATTGGTAGGTTCCAACTTCATCTACGAGAAAGAAGAAGACAACAAATACATTACGGATGCCGCTGTGCAGGTTCCTGTGATGCTGTTGAATGCTGCAATGGATGCTCCGAATGTGTACAGTGTTGTCTCGGATGATTTTACTTCCATGTATGACGCTACCATGGAGATGATCCGTTCCGGTGTGAAAGATATTCTGTATTTCTATAATTCTACTTCCTACAGTGGTAAGAAAAAGCTGGCAGGCTACCGTGCCGCCATGGAAGAAAAGGGACTTCTCACCAACGGAAGCTTCCTGCAGCTCTATCAGGGTTCCCATGAGGACATTCCCGCTATGGCAGAACAGCTGATCAGGCTGCACACAAAAGGCATCACTTTCCACGGTGTTATCGCCGCTGACGACTCTCTGGCACTGGGTGCCATGAAATACGGGCGTGAAATGAGACTCCGCATTCCGGAAGATCTGTCGATCATCGGTTATAATAATTCCATGCTGGTGAACTGCTGTGATCCGGAACTGACCAGTATCGACAATAAATTAGAGACGCTCTGCCAGCATCTGATCACAACTCTGATGGGTGTCCTTGGCGGAAACGAGATGCCGAAAAAGACCGTATTCTCCGGGGAACTGATAAAACGCGGCACCACAAAATAATTTTTTTCATCAATGACAGCAATGGGGGTAGCTGAAAATACCCTTTTTAGTATATTTATGGAGGAATTTAAAATGAAAGCATTTATGGACAAAGACTTTCTGTTAGAGACCGAGACAGCCAGGAAGCTGTTCCACGACTACGCAGAAAAAACACCGATTCTGGATTACCATTGCCATATCAATCCCAAGGAGATCGCTGAGGACCGTCAGTTCGACAACATCACCCAGGTATGGCTGGGCGGCGACCACTACAAGTGGCGTTTCATGCGTTCCTGCGGTGTTGACGAGAAGTACATCACCGGTGACGCTTCCGATTACGAGAAGTTCTGCAAATGGGCAGAGTGCCTGGGCAAGGCTATCGGCAACCCCTTATTCCACTGGAGCCATCTGGAGCTGCAGAGATACTTCGGTTACAACGGCGTTCTGAACAAAAACACTGCTGACGAAGTATGGAACCTGTGCAATGAGAAGCTCCATCAGCCTTCCATGAGCGTTCGTAATCTGATCAAGCAGAGCAACGTTACCCTGATCTGCACCACCGATGATCCTGTCGATTCTCTGGAGTGGCACAAAAAGCTGGCTGCAGATGATACTTTCGATGTAAAGGTTCTGCCCGCATGGAGACCTGACAAGGCTATGAACATTGAGAAGCCCGATTATCTGGATTATCTGGAGAAGCTGGCTGCCGCTGCCGGCATGACCGAGATCAACTCTTTTGCAAGCTTAAAGGAAGCTCTGAAGAACCGTATGGCATTCTTCGCATCCATGGGTTGTAACGTATCCGACCATGCATTAGAGTATGTAATGTACTATCCTGCTTCCGACGATGAGCTGGAAGAGATCTTCTTAAAGAGACTGAACAAGATGGTTCTGACCAAGGAAGAAGAGCTGAAATTCAAGACCGCCTTCATGCTGTTCGTAGGCCGCGAATATCACAAGCTCGACTGGGCTATGCAGCTGCACTACGGTTGTAAGCGTGACAACAACACCCTGATGTTCGAGAAGCTGGGTCCCGATACCGGTTACGACTGTATCAACAACTACGCTCCTTCCGCTCAGATGGCAGACTTCCTGAACGCTCTGATCGTAAGTGATGAGCTTCCCAGAACTGTCATCTACAGTCTGAATCCTAACGACAATCAGGCTATCGGTACCATCCTCGGATGTTTCCAGGATTCCACCGCTGTTGCCAAGATCCAGCAGGGTTCTGCATGGTGGTTCAATGATCACAAGACCGGCATGCAGGATCAGATGATCTCCCTGGCTAACCTGGGTAATCTGTCCGGATTCGTAGGAATGCTGACCGACTCCAGAAGCTTCCTGTCCTACACCAGACATGAGTATTTCCGCCGTATCCTGTGCAACCTGATCGGTAACTGGGTAGAGAGCGGTGAGTTCCCCGCAGATTACGATACTCTGTCCGAGATCGTAACCGATATCTCTTACAACAACGCAAAGAGATACTTCAAGTTTCCTCTGGCATAAGAGATAAGATGAAAAGCCCCCGGTGATGAACCGGGGGCTTATTTTGTATATAAAAAGTTAGTGAAATATCCACGAACGCCCACGGCGGACGGAATGTCCTTCCTCGATGTAAGGTCTCCCGGTGGGAATTTTCTGACGAAAAGTGAGTAGCGGTTCTAATCCGTACGGGCACGGCTCCAGTTGCCATCCATGGCAACATCCGCCTGTCGCGAACGTCCTGTTCGCTCCACCCTGATTTTCAACACTTTTCGAGAAAATGTCACCACCTCCCGACAAACATCCTCGGAAGGACATTCCGTCCGCCGTGGGCGTTCTGCGTTCTGGAAGTCTGTGAAAAAACAGTAGCCCAGGCTGGGGCTACAGGGATTCGATAGCATTTCCTCACTAACTTTCCAGTATTCTTCTTGTAATTTTACTAAAATCAGTCAAATAGCAGACAATAGTAAAATTTCTAGCTTGAAACGAATTTGTTTTTACTATAATTGAAGAAAATGGTCTATTACATAAAAAAATCTTTTTTCAACCCAAGTTTTTCTACTATTTTAACCATTTTAAGGTTATTTAGAAAAACAAAGGTAAACAAAACAACCACGGCAGATGAAATATCTTTTCGAGAATGTTCCGTTCGCTATTGGCATTCGTCCGATTTGCAGTACCCTACGCAATGAGCCACTTATTTTCGGGCATTCTCGCTTCCATAGATTGCTTTCTTTCGGCATTTTTTCTATACTGGAGTCAAAGATCAGACCACGGAGGGATATATGGATAAAATACAGATGAGTACTTTTATCAGGGAACAGCGGGCAGTTCTCGGACTGACGCAGCAGCAGTTAGCGGAGCAATTGCATGTCACGAACAAGGCAGTCTCCCGCTGGGAAACGGGGAATGCCTACCCGGATATTGCTCTGCTGGATGATCTGGCGGCTGCATTATCGGTATCGGTTGAGGAACTTTGCCGCGGGGAGAAGCTTGCCCTTCCCTCCGCGGACACCAATGTGCTCCTTGGTGACGTGATCAGTGAAGTAAAACAGCAGAAAAAAGACAGAGCTGCGAAATGGATTCGCATTCTCTGTCTTAGCACTTTTTCTGTGATACTCCTTGCGTTTCTCTTTTTTGCCGGTGCTTTCTTCTTCATACATAATGAGGTGAATATAGAGGAAGCACTCTTCGCATTGGCTTTGGGAGCTTTCGCCATCGGGCTTATGCTTTTCCGGTTCGGAATTCCGATTCTTCTGCTCGCCATTGCTTTGCCACCGTTACTTCGCAGTCGTTCCCGGAAGCCGATAGAGACCATCGTCTGTATCGTACTATCGATCCTATCTGTACTTTGGCTGATCTATAGTGGGCGCTTTCTCTGGCTTCAGTTATTCTAGCAATTATTTCCCAAATAAGGTGCTGAGAATACCTCTCTTGATCACCTGGGCTCCGGTGTTGATAAGCTGGCGCTCGATCTGCGCCTGTCGGCGTTCCGCTGCCTTTTCCTTCTTTTTCTGGGCAGCTTCCCACTCCTTCTGTTTCTGCTTCACAGCGGATTCCTGGAGCTTTGCCTGCTGCTTCGCCAAGGCTTCCTTGTCCTTCTCCAGCTGGGCGCGCTCTGCTGCCAGCTGTTGTGCCTTTGCTTCGTGTTCTATGGTATCTGTCAGTACTTCGTAGGCAGAAATATTGTCCACTGCCTCATCGTAACGTCCCATGCCGTCCCGCGCCATCAGGTTCCGGCGCTCCGTCTCGTCCACCGGTCCCATAAAGCTCTGCGGGCAGATGATGGAGGTACGCTGGGCGATGCCGGGCACGCCGTTCTCATCTAAGAAGGATGTCAGCGCTTCTCCCACACCTAACTCCATGATGACTTCCTCTGCCTTAAAAGCCGGGTTGGCCCGCAGAGACTGTGCTGCCGCCCGGACAGCCTTCTGCTCCGCAGGGGTATACGCCCGGAGGGCATGCTGTACCCGGTTGCTTAACTGCGCCAGTACGGAATCAGGGATATCACTGGGACTCTGGGTCACGAAATAGATGCCCACACCCTTGGAGCGGATCAGCTTCACCACCTGCTCGATCTTCTGCACCAGCACTTTCGGTGCATCGGCAAACAGCAGATGTGCCTCATCGAAGAAAAATACCAGCTTCGGCTTCTCCAGATCTCCCGCCTCGGGAAGCTTTTCGAACAGTTCTGACATCATCCATAACAGGAAGCTGGCATATAACGTAGGATTCTGCACCAGCTTTACACAATTCAACACATTGACGATACCTTTGCCGTACACATCCGTACGCATCCAGTCATAAATATCCAGATCCGGTTCTCCGAAAAAGAGGTCTCCGCCCTGATTCTCCAGAGGCAGTAACGCCCGCAAGATACCGCCCACGGACTGCTTCGAGATGCTTCCATAGGTGGTCAGATATTCATCCTTGTGTTCTGCTACATAATTCAGTAAAATGCGCAGATCCTTTAAATCAATCAATAAAAGTCCCTTATCATCCGCAATCCGGAAGACAATATTTAGTACTCCTTCTTGCGCAGCGGTGAGCCCCAGGATGCGGGATAACAGCTCCGGTCCCATATCGGAGATGGTGGCTCTCACAGGATGTCCGCCCTCCTGATAGATATCCCAGAAACAGACCGGATAAGCCTTATAGGAAAAGCTGTCACGGATACCGAATTTATTAATTCTCTTGTCCATGGACTCCGAAGCCACACCCGCCGTGGCAATGCCGGAGACATCTCCCTTGACATCACATAAAAATACCGGAACTCCCGCGTCCGAAAATGATTCCGCCATAGCTTTCATAGTAATGGTCTTGCCGGTGCCGCTGGCTCCCGCGATCAGTCCATGACGGTTACTCATATTTAGCTGCATATTCACACGCCGGCCATCTGCCAGTCCCATATAGATCTGTCCGTCTGTATACATTGTTTCATTCCTGTCCTTCCCTGTTTATAGATTTATATGCCGAATTATGATCATCTTTACTATATCGCATAAACAAGATATAATGCAACTATATCCTTCCGTAAGGAATTTTGAAAGGAGTTTTATTTTGCAAAACAAAGGATCCCATTGTTCTATTTTCCCACCGGATCTCAGTGCTCTGACGCTGCATATCCTCGCTATGGCGTTCATGTTCTGTGATCACCTGTGGGCTACCCTCGCCGGAGATGCCTGGTGGCTGACCGGCATCGGCAGACTGGCTTTCCCCATGTTCGCCTTTTTCCTGGTGGAAGGCTTCTTCCATACCCATGATAAGAAAAAGTATTGCGGACGCCTGCTTCTTCTGGCCATTCTGTCTGAGCTTCCAATCAATCTGATGTACAGCGGGTTGTTATTCTATCCGTTTCATCAGAATGTGATCTGGACATTGCTCACAGGCTTCCTGTGTATCTGGGCAATTGATACCCTACGGAAAAAATGTCCTGTCTGGCTGTGGATTCCGTCGATCCTGCTGCTATCTGCAGTGGGCTACGTGCTGGCAACCCTCCTCATGTTCGACTATTACGGGGAAGGCGTTCTGACTGTTATCGTATTCTATCTCTTCCATGGGAAAAAATGGTGGCAGCTTGCCGGACAGTTTGCCGGACTCTACTGGATCAATGTCATGCTGTTGGCAGGAATGCAGATTCCACTGCAGCTCTTCGGTCATGCCTTTGAGATTTCAGAACAGGGGCTGGCGCTGTTGTGTCTGCCGCTTCTATGGTGCTACCATGGACGTCAGGGCGCGCATAGCCGTAAGATCCAGATTGCCTGCTATGCTTTTTATCCGGTGCACATGCTGGTACTGGGGATTCTGTCAAAGCTGATTTTTAGTTAAAACATGGCGCTGACAGAAATCCTATTCCCCAAAGCAAAAACCTCCCGATGGAATCACATTCCACCGGGAGGTTTTTTGAATCCTATTAGTACTGCTTCACCTGTTCTTCGCCGTTCATGACACGCAGAGCCCCCTGAGCCAGAGCTAACAGCTCGTCCTCACCGGGATATACGGTCACAGGAGCGATCCAGCCGCATCTCTCTTTCAGCTTAGCCACTACGTCCTCACCATAAGCAATACCACCGGTGATAACGATCTGGTCTACCTTGCCGTTCAGCACACAAGCCATAGCACCGATGTCCTTGGCTACCTGTAACAGGAATGCCTGCTTTACCTCCGCTGCCTTGGCATCGCCTTCATTGGCACGCTTGGTAACTTCACGCATATCGTTGGTACCAAGGTAAGAATTCAGACCGCCCTTGCCGATCAGCTTTGCACTGATCTCCTTCTCGGTATATTTTCCGGAGAAGCACATTTTTACCAGTGCTGCACAGGGCACACCGCCTGCACGCTCCGGAGAGAATGCACCGTCGCCGTCGAATGCGCTGAATACATCTACGACCTTGCCGTCCTCATGTGCGCCTACGGATACACCGCCGCCCATATGCACGACTACCAGACGTAAGGACTCATAAGGCTTGCCGGCCTCTTTTGCATATCTCTTGGCAACTGCCTTCTGGTTCAGGGCATGGAAGATACTTCCTCTGGGGATCTCTTCCAGACCGGAATATCTTGCGATGGGCATCAGCTCATCTACTACAACGGGGTCTACGATGTAAGAGGGAACGCCGATCTCATCACCGATCTCTCTTGCCAGAATACCGCCTAAATTAGAAGCATGCTGACCCTGCACACCTACTTTTAAATCCTCCAGCAGATCATCGGTTACCGCATAGGTACCACTGGGGATGGGTTTTAACAGACCACCACGTCCTACGATCACGTTGAAGCTCTTCAGATCGCAATTTTTCTCTGCCAGCAGATCGGTAATGATCTTCTTACGGAAATCCTTCTGTTCGAAAATAGTATCGTATTTGGAGATCTCCTCGGTAGAATGTCTCAGAGTTTCTTCAAATAATAAGTTCTCATCCTCAAATACACCGATCTTGGTGGAGGTGGAACCGGGGTTGATGATCAGACTTTTGATTGCCATTGTGTGTTTCCTCCTATATTCACTCTTATATTCACGCTTATGCTTTACCGCTTTGTCCACTGCAGCATCTATACCTGCCGACAGCAATTCACCCGCAGCTTCCACCGCGGCTTCTATCACGATATCCATAGCTTATTTCTGATTCTTTTTCATCTCTTCTGCTACAACTGCTGCCAGTGCCAGGGAGTATACCTTAGTCTCGAAAGTATCGGAACGGCTGGTCAGGACAACAGGCACCTTGGTACCGGTCAGGATGCATCCGTTCTTTACTTTTACCATATGTACGATTGCCTTGTATACCAGGTTGCCGGCATGGATATCCGGGAACAGTAATACATCAGCATCACCCTGGATCTTACGGTCGGTTGCGCCCTTATGCTTGGCTGCCTCGGGATCGATCGCCAGGTCAAGAGACAGCGGACCGTCTACGATACAGCCGGGGATCTGTCCTTCTTCGCACATCTTGGTCAGTTCTGCCGCATCTACGGTAACGGGCATCTTGGGATTTACAACCTCAACTGCTGCCAAAGGTGCTACCTTGGGCTCTGCAACGCCACAGGCATTACATACCGGAATGGTGTTCTTGATGATCTGAACCTTCTCCTCCAGTGTAGGATAGGTCATGAATGCAACATCGGTCAGGAACAGAAGTCTGTCAATGCCGGGGATCTCAAATACGCATACATGAGACAGGGTTCCACCGGTACGAAGACCTACTTCTTTGTTCAGTACACTCTTTAAGAAGTTCTTGGAGTCGATCAGACCCTTCATATACATATCTGCACGGCCGTCATGTGCCAGCTTTACAGCTTTCAGGGAGGCTTCGATCATATCCGGCTCATTGATGATCTCATAATCGGAGAGATCCATATTCAGTCCGGCTGCGATCTCACGGATCTTCGCCTCATCACCTACCAGGATTGCATCTGCAATGCCCAGTCTCTTGGCTTCATGTACAGCTTCCAGTACCGCACTGTCCTGTGCTACGGAGACTGCAACAGTCTTCTTCCCACATTCTTTTACTTTTGCTACGATGTCATCAAAATTCATTTTCTTCCATATCCTTTCTGCCCCTTCTCAAGGCTTCCAGCAGCCACAGCCATTCGCAAAATCATGCGATAAATCGTACTCTCCGCTGCTTTGCAGCTATTTTTGTTCATATCTGTGCCGGTGACTCTAATCGTTAAAATAATAACACAGTAATATATAAAAATCAAGTGCATACGCGGATACATGCAAAAAGCCACCTCTAAACGAGGTGGCTGATCTCTGCCAGGGTCGGGACGCAGGCATATAAACATTTTTTGAGTTCCGCATCCGGCTGCGTCTGATCCGGTACCATGACGACCTTGCAGCCTGCACGGTAAGCACTTAAGACACCGTTAGGAGAATCCTCCACAGCCATACAATCCTCGGTGGCAAGTCCCAGCTGCCCACAGGCGTAGAGATAAATGTCCGGAGACGGCTTGCCTTCCGCTACCATGGTAGCGGAGATCAATTTTTCAAAGTAAGGTCTAATCCCTGTAAGCGTCAGATATTTTTCGGTCCGCTCCAGATCCGTTGCCGTGGCAACAGCTGTGGTAATGTGTCTTTTTTTCAGATCTTCCAGAAGTTCCACAGCACCGGGCTTACATTTGATGCCATCCCGGTCCAGTGCTTCCTCCATCAATTCTTTTCGTTTATTCCGCACAGCATAATAATCAAATTCCTCGCCGTACCAGTCCCTTAGCTGTCTGGGGGCAAAAGGCCTTCCAAGACTGCGCATCCTCAGTGCCTGCTCATCCGTCATCGTATAGCCGCAAGCCTCCAATGCCTTCGGCCAGAAAATACGGTAATATTTTTCGGTATCGATCAACGTACC
>ERZ1026894.853-NODE-853-length-20253-cov-5.983464_pt1 | contig 20253 bp, 19 predicted proteins | sample MGYA00380177_ERZ1026894 | MGnify/ENA primary metagenome ERZ1026894 (study PRJEB33269, sample SAMEA4719813) | human gut metagenome | biome: human-associated habitat; feature: organic feature; material: feces | place: Cameroon | collected 2013-10 ... | reverse complement strand
GCTCCCACTTTCCTGACTCCTTTTCTCTTCTGCCATAATGGGGTGTTGGCTATAAGACACACAAACGATTGCGTTTCAAATCCCGTCATAAGCGGGACGCTGACGCTCCGTTCGACCCGGGGGACTGTACAGATATCTTTGGATAGTGCGTTTTTGGAAGTTTCGGTGACAATGCAGTTGCGCCGATTTACTCACGAAATTATTAACAACTTGTCGGTATCGAAACTGTTTTCAGCAGTGTTGGCTATATATTACATTATATCAGCTTGCGGACAATGTAAATTCCAATGAGTATTTTCACAGAAAGAACCGCACGGAAATACCGTGCGGTTCTCAGACTGTTGAAAAACCTCTATCGTTGATAAAAATGGGGTCGCAGGGGCGTAGCCCCCGACAGGGTCTAGGGGCGGTAGCCCCAGTAATATAGCCCCTTTCCCGGGGAAAGGGGTTTGGGGATAGGGATTGAGGACAAGCACTTTTATTGAGAAAACATACTTTTTCTACAAACTGAGAACCGCACGGAAATACCGTGCGGTTCTTAACATATAAGCTTTTAACCCTTATCAATACTCCGACAGCTCATAATTATCCGGCGTTCTGTGCCAGAGCCCGTCTGTCTGCTCGTATATCTCCTTGAACGTGAACTTGCGGAAGTTTATCTTACATCTGCCGCCGTAGTTCGCCTCATATACCCATATACCGTCCGTATCGACAGAGTATATCGTGACATAGTGCGGATATCCGTACATTATGTTATCATATGCCAGATAGTCGCCGGGGCGGAACGTATCCGTCATCCACTTTTTCAGTGCCGCTTCCGTCCAGTTTCCGTCCGAGCGGTTCTTTATCGTAAGAGTATTTTCTTTATAGCCGTTCGTCTTGCCGAACAGATATTCAAACACTTCTATCGTAAATCCCGCACACTGTATGCCCTGATTTCCGAGCACATTACTTCTTCCGATAAGACAGGTACAGCCCGTTTCATTTCCTGTTTCACAGAAGCTGTGGCAGGTACAGGGCGAAGTCAGCAGGGTATTATAATATTTGCCGAGCTGATAGCTGTGCCAAAAGTCGTTTATCTTCCTGTCCCACTTGCCTTCCATCATCTCGTCAAGACGCTTTTGCACAAGTGCCTCCATGCTGTTCTTTTTAACTATTCTGAACTTGCCCGTTACTGTTCCGGTGAAGTTCCCTTTACCTGTAACGGTAAAGGAAGCAGTGCCGGCATTAACATTGTTCTTATAGCCCGAAACAGTGTAGTCGGTGTCCTTAGCAAGCGTTTTTCCGTTATATGTAACAGTCGGAACAGGAGTAAGCGTATTGCTTGTATACTGCTGATCTGCGCAGGTTATCCTTGCAGAAGATATAGCGGCAGGCAGTACCTTGAACGAAGCCTTAATCTCTGCACCCTCAAAGCTTCCTATGCCTGTTATCACTGCGGTTGCCGTTCCGGCATTTATATTGTTGTATGCACTGAGGATATAGTCCGTTCCCGCTTTGAGTGTGGAAGAACCTATCGTTACAGTAGTTGCGGGGAGCTGAGCGCCGCCGCTGTATGTTACATCATCTACACTTACCGTTGCATTTTCAAACAATTCAAGCGCACCGCTGATCTCGGTTATTTTCAGTGTTCCGTTATAATTGCCTGCGCCTGTCACTACTGCCGAAACATTGCCTGCCGACTCATCGATATCGACCTTATAATCTGTATCCTGCGCAAGCAGTATACCGTCATATTTTACGGTTACCGTATAGCCCTTGCCGCTCGTTGAAAGCGATAACGTTGCCTTTGCTGCAGATATGTCAGCCTTTTCGACCACGCAGTCGGTTGTAACACTGCCTGTAAAGTTACCTGCACCGTTTACAGCGACCTTATGTTCACCGGGGAGCAGGTCGGTATCGGTTACTTCGCTGTCACCCGTCTTAAGCTCATACTCGCCGTACTTTCCGCTGACAGTAAATATTGTACCTGCAGGCGAATACACACCATTCACATTAAGCTGGGCATCAGCAATGTCGGCTTTGGAAATGATGAACGCCTTAGTTATAGCACCCTCGAACTTTCCCTTACCCGTCAGCGTCAGCTGTGCGTTACCTGCATTTATATTGTTCAGATACGAAACAGTATAATCAGTTCCTTCTATAAGCCGCAGACTGCCTGTTTTTACCGTCAATGCCGGCTTTACTTCCTGTCCTGTAAATATCGCATTCCCGATAACTGTATTTGCTTTCCTGATATCAGCCTTTGATATCTTGAATGTCACGGTTTTGCTGCCGCTCAGATGATTTTTGCCTGTTACGGTAACACTTGCCGTGCCGACCTCCGTGTTATTTTTATAGGAAAGGGTATAGTCCGTACCGTTTTTAAACTTATAAGTGCCGTAGCTTACCGTCACCGCAGGCTTCACCTGTGCCCCGGTGTAGCTTGCTCCCGCAGCTGTTATTTTTACGCCGCTTACAGCCCTTTCGGTAATTTTAAATGTTTTTGTTACAGTGCCCGAATAATTGCCCTTGCCGGTAAGCACAACCGTTGCCGTACCAAGTGCGGTATTATTCTTATAGCTCAATGTAAAATCCGTTCCGTTTTTAAGCGTTTTTGATCCGATCTTTACAACAGGCACCGGCTTTATCGCCGCCCCGGTAAAGCTTTTTGCACTTATATTTGAAACAGCCGAGGCAGGTATCGCTTTTCTTGTTATCCTGAAAGTCTTTTTTACGCTTCCGCCGTAGATACCTTTGCCTTTGACGGTTATTGTAGCCGTTCCCGCATTTTTGTTATTTGAATACGATACAGTGTAGTCCGTATTCTTCTTAAGCGTTGCTTTTCCATACTTCACTGTAACTGCGGGGCTCAACGCTGTACCGTTATATGTCAGAGAAGTCTTATATGCGATCGTTGCTTTCGATATCGGTTTGGGGTTTATCTTAAACGTAACGCTCTTTGACCCGGTCAGAAGCTTTCCTTTGCCTGTAACAACTACTGTCGCCGTTCCGACTTTAGTGTTATTCTTGTATGTAAGCGTATAGTCCGTTCCGTTCTTATATGTCTTGTTGCCGTATTTTACGGTAACGGCAGGCTTCAATGCCTTTCCTGTGTAAGTCGCCGCCGGGACGCTTATATTCAGCATAGAAACCGGTCTTGCGACTATCTTGAAATTCAGATAGCAGCTGCCTTTATAGTTGCCCTTACCCTTGATATTTACCGTTGCCGTTCCTTTGTTGACATTTTTTTCATATGTCAGAGTAAAATCGACCCCGTTTTTCAGAACTGTCGAGCCGTTCTTGATAAGCGGTACCGGTTTCAGCTGTGATCCGGTATAGTACTGCGTTGCTACCTTATAGAACGAACACCTGTTATATATGACCGCAGGCTGGATTTTGAACGATTTTTTAATCGTTCCGCTGTAACTTCCCTTGCCCTTGATTATAACATACGCCGTTCCCGCATTTTTATTATTTTGATAACTTACGGTGTAGTCGATGCCGTTTCTGAGCACCTTATTCTTATACTTTACTGTCGGGTTCTGTTTTACCGCACTTCCTGTATAAGTCTTTGCCGTGATCCCCGAAACCGTACATGACGATACAGCCGCCGCATCGGCGTTTGTTCCGAAAAAACAGCAAACGGCAACCATACAAAGCAATCCGCATATAAACGCCGTGATCTGTTTAAAAATCGTCATATACCTGCTTTTAACCGTTGCCGTCATAGAATATGCCTTTCCCTGTGCCTGCCGCCTTATTTGAATTCGATATCGTTCGGTCCGCAGACTATGTTGCACTTGCCGTACTCCGCCGATGTGGTAGTTGTAAAGCTGTTCAGATTTATCCTTACATTGGGATAAACGCACTTCGTCACCCTTACCGACAGCGTTTCCTTTGCGTTGATTATTCTTTGTATTTCTTCTATTCTTGCTCTCAGCGGCTTTTTGTCCATACCCTTCTGGACCTTAAGCCTTATGGCAGAAGAAATGTAAGCTTCTTTTTCTGCGTCAAGCTTTTCGCCGTTACGTTTTTTACTCTGTAAAAATCCTATGGATGTGTTGATCTTTTCGATATATTCATCGATAGCGGTACACTGCTTTTCCAGCGAGTCCATTTCAAGCAGGAGGTTCGTGGTACTTCCCACAGATACTACAGTGGGCGTATAGCTCTTGTGTCCGAGCTGCGCCACCGCAAATTTGCCCATAACACTGCAATCGCCGCCGACAAGTGCGCCGGGGCTCTTGGTGCAGTCAAGGTCGCCCTCTATCTTTATACGACAGCCGACAAGCGATGTGCTTGTAAGATTACCTCTGGTCGTTATGGTATCGTTTTCTCCGATTGCAATATTTATATTACCGTATTGCGACTGCACAGTACTTGCAAATACACCGTTCTTAACGGTTATGTCGCCCTGAGCGGTCAATGTCGCACCTGTTACCATACCGAATACTGTTATGGATTTTCCCGCTGTGACAGTATAGCCCTCCTGTACGCTGCCCTTGATCACAACATCGCCAAGGAAATCTATGTTGCCTGTCTTTACATCTACGTCCGATGAGATCTGGAACGTGGTTTCAACATTGAATCTTCCGCCCTTATAGACAAGGTTTCCGCTGTCAGCGGCAAAAAGCTTTGTCCCGTCGGCAGAAAGCACCGTATTCGCACCCTGAGGTATCAGCGGAGGTCTGCCCGGGCGCGGAGCTATCACCTGACCGTAGACGTTCATTCCCTCTTCTCCCTGTGTTTCGGGCGTGATCTCACATATAAGGTCGTTCATCTTGACATTTACGATAAGACCCAGATCACGGTAGTCGACACTTCCGTCCTCAAGCTTTCTCGGCACAAGTTTCTTATCCGTATCAAAAAGATTGTTCACTCTGCCGTTCTCGCCGTCTATCGCCGCATAGCCGCTTGCCACTGTGAAAATTTTATCATACAGCTTGTTCTCGGCTATCTCTATAAGCAGCTCATCATCTATTCCGTATACGACACGCTCGTCCTTGAGCGCCTGACGCATAGCTTCCACCGTGATATCTTTGCCCGAAAACTGAGGTGAAAACACGCACATATTGGCTTCAAGCTTGTTGTCGCTTACAACGACCTTAGCGGATGCATCAACATTAAGCAGCGGATTTGTTCCCTGCGGGCGTTGCATAGTTCCGCCGTTGTTCAGCTCGATGCCTTCAAGTGATGTATTTGATGCCTTTTCCAGTTCTATAAGCTCTGACATAGAAGCGTCAGCCATCTTCTGCCTTTCGGTTCTTTCCATCAGTGCACCTCCCTGTGTGATGTGTTGATATATCTTTATATCGTCTTGTTTCCCTTAAGACTGGACATTATCTCAAGCGAGCCGTCCGCCGCATTGAAAGATACCGTCCTTCCGTAGTTAAGCCCCGTATCCGATGCTATTATCGGTACTCCGAGCTTTGCAAGCATTTTTTTGGTTGCCTCAACGTTACGGTCACCTATCGACATAGCAGGCGATGTTGTCGCAAACATATTCGCTCCGCCCGCTATTTTTGCGGTGATCCTCGATGCTGCCGCACCGCTCTTTATCATACTGTCATACAACAGCTGTATTCCCGTATCCGCAAACTTGAACTTGTTTTTATCGCTCGGTATCGCACTGCTGTCCGGCAGCATTATGTGCGCCAGCCCCGCTATGCCGAGCGCCTTATCTATCATACATATCCCGACGCAGCTGCCAAGTGCATATGTTACCAGAACATCGGGTGACTTGCACAGCTTCTGATCGGATATCCCCACTATTATCCTGTTCACTGGTTTTCTACCCCCAGTTTCCCAAGGAGCGTCCTCAGTGACTCAACAGTGGGTATGAGAAGCATATCGGATTGTATCTCAACTGAATCTATCAGAAATTGTTCGCTTATCATAAGTACCTTTTCATACGCTTCCGAAAGCTCCGTTGCGGGCACAGTCATTATAGCCCCGAGCATATCGGTCGTCAGCGCAGGCACCGACATATCTATCGTCATACCGCCAAGATCCGCTATGGCATTCACATAGCTTCCGCCCATTATGTTTCCTATCTCACTGAGCACCGATATATCATCGGCATTCATCTCATGAAGCGAAAACGGGCGATCTCCCGTAAGTCCCGTGACGATAGTCTTCGCAAATGCTTCTTCAAGCAGGAACATTATCATTCCGTCCGCATCGCCTTTAAGCCTTATCAGTATTCCTACCACCAGCTTGTCGGGCGAACCGAGAGACTCTATCGCGTCAGCCACGTCCATAAGCCTTACCTGCGGCACCTGCATATCAATACACCTGTTAAGGAGCTGTGACAGTGCCGTTGCGGCATTTCCCGAGCCGATATTTCCTATTTCTTTGAGCACATCAAGCTGTACCGGGCTTAAATCGTCGTAACTGTTTATCATAATAGACCTCTGAAATTATTAACTGTTTGTTTTTAAATAACCGTATCTGCCGGGTAAGCTCCCGGCAGTACGATCAAAATACATCATAAGATGATATCCCCCAAGCTTTACTACCTGAGGTTGTTGGTTATACGCTCCAGCTCATCTGCTGTCTGTACAACTCTTGCGCTCATCTGATAAGAGCGCTGTGTTTCGATAATGCGTACCATATCGCCCGCAATGTCCGTATTGCTGCGTTCGAGTGCCATTCTTATCTTGTCGATACTCCTGTCGGCAACCGCCTCTCCCGACCTCTCGGTAGCAGTCATCTTGTTACTGCCCAGAAGTTCGAGTCCAAAGTTGTTGTCGAATGTGTACACACCTATCATTTTTGAAAGCGCATCATAGTCGGGCTTACTCGTACCCTCTATAAAAGGAACTGTAATGTGGTTTCCCTCATAGTCAAGCACAAATTCTCCGTTAGCGCTTACAAGCTCCCAGTGATCGCCTATCTGCGACATCTGAAAGTCGCCCGCTCTTGTGTAGTTTACATCGCCGTACTTATCCATTACCGCAAAGAAGCCCTCTTCCGTCGGTATCGCAAAATCAAGCTCGTTATCGGTATATGTAAATACGCCCTCGCTGTACATAAGCTGAGTGCTGTGCACATACTCGCCGTGACCTGTCTGCCAGTCGGGCTCTGTTTTTCTCTGCACCGTATAGATACAGTCTGCAAAGCTCGGGCGCGATGCCTTGAAGCCCACCGTGTTCACGTTCGCGATGTTGTTCGAGTAAACGTTAAGATCTTCCTGCTGTGCAATAAGCCCCGTCTTACCCGTGTAGAATGCTATGTTCATAACATATCCTCACATTCAGTCATTTTACAGTTTGATGATCTCGCTTGCCGCTCTGCCGTTTATCGTATCCATATACTTCAGTACAGCACTGCTCGCCTCAAATAATCTCTGCGTTTCCATAAGAGAAGTGATCTCCTTGTTAGCGTCAACGTTTGACTTTTCAAAACAGCCCTGGATAACGTCATACTTCTCACCTGCGGGAATTGTCATATCTCCGTCATACGAGAATAAATCGTTTCCGACCTTTGTAACATCTGCGTTTTCGGGTATGTAACTGAGCCTCAGCTTTTCGATTACCTGCCCGTTCTCGTTTAAGATATTACCCTCGTTGTCAACTATGAAATCATCGTTTCCGATATGGATCTCACCGTTCTGACCTAATACACGTCCGCTGTCGTTAAGACACAGATAACCCTCTCCGTCAAGCTCAAACTGACCGTTCCTTGTCTGATATACATTTCCGCTTGTATCCTGTATATTGAAGTATACATTACCCTGAATACCTATATCAAACGGACTCTCGGTAAATTCAAAGCTGCTCTGTTCAAGGTTTGTCTTGCTCGTATCGACATAGGTCTGTACGAACTTGCCGCTTGTCTTTCTGCGGTTGCTGACAAGTATAAGCTCCTCCTGGAACGTGTTGGTCCTTATCTCGTCCTTTTTATATCCCGATGTGTTTATGTTAGTCAGATTGTTCGAGATAGCGTCCAGCGACCTCTGATGGTTTATCATCGACTGCGCCAGATTGTAAAATGCTCTCTGCAAGTTTTTTCACCTCCTTTCTCAAATCGGTGTATCCGTATTATCGGGCAGAGCAGAGAAGTGCTCCGCCCCTTGATTATATAATATCAGTTTTCACATAAATATGCAAGCTTTTCAGCTGTTTATATAGCTTTCCAGCTTGTTTTTGAGCGTCAGCATAGCCTTTGAGTGTATCTGGCACACTCTCGACTGCGTAATACCCATGACCTTAGCTATTTCCGAGTATTTCAGCTTCTCGTAATAGTACATCGTGACTACCTGCTTTTCCTTTTCGGGAAGAGCGGCGACCGCATCTGCTATCACCTGTTTTTTCTCTCGCTCATATATTTTTGAATCGGCAGTTTCACCGGTTGCCGACATATTTTTATCAAGATTGTCCTCGTATAAAAGCTCCTCAAACGACAGCGTTATCATTCCCGCCGTATTTGCCATAAGCTTTGACAGCTGTGCGGCAGTCATATTCATACTTTGCGCAAGCTCCTCATCTGTCGGCGCTCTGCAAAGCTCTGAGTTCAGCCTTGCAAAGTTATCGTCCAGCTGCTTTGACAGCTTGCGGAGCGTTCTCGGCACTCTGTCGAGCTTTCTCATATAATCGATGACCGCGCCCTTTATCCTTATGCCGGCATAGGTCTCGAACTTCACGTTCTTATCGGGATCAAAGCCGTCTATAGCTGCCATAAGCGCTATAACGCCTTCGTTTATGATATCGTCACTATCGGCATATCCCGCATAGATATTGCGCATAGATACCGCAATTATCCTGACAAGATCCATATACATCAGCACTATCTCGTTCCTGACATTTATGTCGCCTGTGATCCTGTACTTTTCGAGGAGCTCGGAAAGCCGCTCCTTGTTCTGTACCGATACCGCCATAGAACACTCCTTTCCTGATATTCCGGACAATGCGGCGCTACATCGCTATATTGCCTATAGCCTGTATCTGTGCCGTATTGTCTATCTCGCTGTAGGACAGCACCGTTATATTCGGTATGAACTGATCTATCAGTTTCTTGAAGTATATTCTTACTATCGGAGAGGTAAGTATGATAACGTTCGGTATTACGTCCTTTACCTTGTCTATCTCTCCGCTTGTTATGTTGACGATTTTCTGTATCAGATCGGGATCCATCGCAAGATAGCTTCCTGCGTCCGATTTCTTTACGCTTGCGACAATAGTATCCTCCACCTTCGGGTCGACCGTAATAACTCTCAGCGAGTTCGCCTCTGCAAAGCGTCTTGTTATGGTACGCTTGAGTGCCTGTCTTACATACTCTGTCACAATATCTATATCCTTAAGCGCACCCGCGTGGTCGCCAAGCGTTTCGAGTATCGTTTCCATATCCCTTATCGGTACGCCCTCACGCAGCAGCAGGCAAAGCACCTTTTCGAGATAACCGAGCGAAATAGTACCGGGTATAAGGTCGTCGATAAGCGTGGGGTTGGTCTGCTTTATGTTGTCTACCATCGTCTTTACGTCCTGACGCGACAAAAGCTCACTGCAATGCTGCTTTATGACCTCTGACAGATGAGTTATCATTACGGACACGGGGTCTATAAGCGTATAGCCCGCAACGTCCGCCATTACCTTCTTGTCTGCGCTTATCCACTTTGCAGGGATACCGAATGCAGGCTCAACAGTGTCTATGCCGTCAACAGGGTTTACCACATCTCCGTTGTCAAGCGCTAAATAGTGGTCGGAAAGAATTTCTCCTCTTGCGACCTCCTCGCCCTTTATCTTGATAACATACTGGTTGGGGTTTATCTCGGGGTTGTCCGTCATTCTTACAGACGGTATTACCATACCCATATCCATCGCAAACTGCTTACGGAACATTACCACACGGTCGATAAAATGACCGCCGCTCTTTTCGTCAACAAGGTGAAGCAGGCTGTAGCCGAACTCCATCTCTATCTGCTCTACATTCAGAAGCTTGAATACGTTGTCGATATCCCTGTAATAGTCGTTGTCCGAGGTCGGCTGATCCTGCATTTTTGCCATGCTTTCGCGTTCAGCCTGAGCGGCAAGAGCTGCCTCTTTCTTCGCCTTGGATTTTGATAATCTCAGACCGAATATAAACAGTGCCGCGCCAACGCCGAGAAGTATCAGCTTCGGGAAGCCCGGGATAACCATAAGGGCGGCAATGACAATGCCGGCGATCATCATAACATTAGGCTGTGCGGTAAACTGACGCTTGATATCCGCGTTGAAACTGTCCGTGCTTGCCGCACGGGTAACGACCATACCTGTTGCAACAGATATCATAAGTGCAGGTATCTGCGAGCAAAGACCGTCACCGACAGTTGCCAGCGAGTAGGTGGAAAGCACGGTGTTTATATCCTGTCCGTGCATCATTCCGAGCACCGCGCCGCCGATAAGGTTTATGAGCGCCGTAATTATCGAAATTATCGCGTCGCCCTTTACAAACTTGGTAGCACCGTCCATAGCGCCGAAGAAGTCGCTTTCACGCTGTACCTCCGCACGGCGTATCTTTGCCTCCTCATCGGTTATTGCACCTGTATTCAGGTCAGCGTCAATAGCCATCTGTTTACCGGGCATAGCGTCCAGGGTAAATCTTGCGGCAACTTCCGACACACGTTCCGAACCCTTGGTGATAACTAAGAAGTTTACTATTACAATGATTACGAATATGATAAATCCGACAATAGCGTCACCGCCCATTACGAATTCACCGAAGGTCTTTACGACCTCGCCCGCGTAACCGTTTGAAAGTATTCCTCGTGTGGTAGATACGTTCAGCGACAGTCGGAAAACCGTTGTCAGAAGAAGTATAGTCGGGAATATCGAAAATTCGAGCGCCTTTTTTATGTACATTGTCATAAGGAGTATGACAAGAGATAGTCCTATATTTATTATCAGAAGAAAATCCAGTATCGGAGTCGGCAGAGGAATGATGATCGCAAGTACGACAAAAATAACGAATACCGCAAAAACATTCGTCATCATCTTTTTAACCATTTGCACCGCTCCTTTCCTTGTTTTTCTCTGTCCCGGACTTCAATTTGTCCGTTTTTATAATTATTTATGATCGATCCATGCAAAATTTGCACTAACACTAACCTTGGCTCCCTTGCTAAAGGGAGCTGGCTTGCGGCAAGGCACAAATCCATAAAAATTACCGCTTAATGAGATAAGTCAAACCTTCAAATAGCACTTACTTTTTCTGCCGTCAAGACTGAGGGATCGCTTGAACTGTCCCAGCTGTCTGCAATATCGTTGCAAAGCTCGCACTGTCTCTCGCCAGGAACATCAGCACAATCGTTAAACCCCGCCGTTTCGCCATCTGTCGCCAAATCGCAACATTTCCAAAGGCGGAATTTGCAACGGCTCACAGCCGCCGATGTTGCTCTTCATAAACCATCGCCAGCACCTCAGCCACCGCCGTGTAAAACTCTCTCGGAATTTCCTGTCCGATGTCCACCGCCTCATAAAGTCCTCTTGCGAGCGGGCGGTTCTCGGTAATATATACATTATGCTCCTGCGCCACCGCGACTATCCTCAGCGCCAGTGCGTCAGTACCCTTTGCCACAACAACAGGCGCTTTGTAAGCTACCTTCCTGTCGTATTTCAGCGCTACCGCATAGTGAGTAGGGTTACGCACGACCACATCGGCAGACGGCACTTCCTGCATCATACGTTGCTGTGCCATTTCCTGCTGTTTACGCTTTATCTTGCCCTTTATCTGCGGGTCACCTTCGAGCTGCTTATACTCGTCTTTTACTTCCTGCTTTGACATCTTGAGCTTTTTCTCAAACGACCACCACTGAAAGACATAGTCTGCCGCCGCCACGAACACAAGCATTACAAATATCGTGACGATCATGCTCATCGCCGTTTCACTGATATACGCAACTATCTTTATGACATCGGCATCTATCAGCTTCTTGAACTCGCTTATCCTGTCCATTACCTGAAAGTACAGGATAGCAACTACAACTATTATTTCTATAAGTCCCTTTACAAGTCCCACAAGCGCCTGCATCGAAAACAACCGCTTGATACCCGTAAACGGATTTAACCTGCTGAATTTCGGCTTCATCGCCTCCATACTGAACAGTCCCTTTGTCTGGACGATTACAGGCAGTACACTGAGCACAACTCCCACCGCCAGAATAGGACCTACTGTACATACGCAGATTATAGCCACCTTCCAAAATACGCTCATCGCAAACTCCACGGTATTGCCCGTCTTGTCTATAGATGACATCGACTGCTCCATAAAGTTTAACAGCATCTGAAACATATAGTTTCCGAATATCGCAAGAAATGCGAATATTCCCACCACGAAAACCGCGACCGCAACTTCCTTGCTTTGCAGTACCTCGCCTTTTTTTCTGGTATCCTTACGCTTTTTCGGGGTGGCTTTTTCGGTTTTTTCTTCGCCTGCCATTTGCCCTCCTTAAGCGCCCATCATACCGAGCAGCCCGTAAAGGTTCTGCCACATATAACCCATCAGCTTTTCGATGAAGTCCGACATAGGCTGTGCCATTATAAGCACCGCCGCAAGACCGATAAGTACCTTGAGCTGTATGTTCAGCGCAAATATGTGTATCGTCGGTACTGCTTTCATCAATACACCAAGACATATTTCGGTGATAAACTCGATAGCGATTATCGGTGCGGCAAACTTTACTGCAAGCGTAAGCACCGTTGAAAAATACGTTACAAGCGCCAACGGCACGTCCGCCGTAAATCCCGAAAAGCCTATCGGCAGCGTTTCATACGATATATGAAACAGCTTTATATAAGATAAGTGCCCATTCGTTAAAAAGAAATACAGAATGAACATATAGTAATAAACATTCGCAAACAGCGGCATGGACACTCCCGTTGCAGGGTCCATAGCCCTTGCCATCGAAAGACCCGTCTGATAGTCGATAAGCTCACCCGCGGAGATAGTTACTGTAAGTATAAGGTTTACCATAAAGCCGAGTATCAGTCCCAGCCCTATTTCCTTAAACATATCAAACAGCATCATAAATATGCCTGTCGGCTCATATCGGATATCTCCCATAGAGGCGGCAAAAAGCACGGCGAGTGCTATCGTCGTGCCCGCTCTCAGTCTTACAGGAAAATTTGAACGGTTGAAAATCGGATTGAAGCTGAATATTCCCGATACCCTGCACATTATCAGCAGAAAGCCGAGAAAGTTATTCATTATCATATCCCATACGTCACTCAGCGTCATGTTACACCGACCGTTGTCATAAGCTCAAATATATAGTTGAAAAACTCTATACAGCTGTTCATCATCCACGGACCGAAAAGGAGCAGCACTATCGCCACCACTATAGCCTTAGGTGCAAACGAGAGCGTCTGCTCGTGCACCTGCGTTGCCGCCTGTAATATCGCTATTATAAGTCCTATCACAACTGCGGCTATCAAAACAGGGAGTCCCAATTTAAGCGCAAGAACAAGTGCGGCGGTAAAGACCTCCATTGCTATATCCTGTGTCAAATCAAGCCCTCCCTTCCAGGATCATTAAGCTACAAATTATACGAGTTTACGATCGTTCCTACCATCAGCTGCCAGCCGTCAACCAATACGAAAAGTATTATCTTGAACGGCAGCGATATCATAGCGGGCGGCAGCATCATCATACCCATTGCCATAAGCGTTGACGATACAACAAGGTCAATTACAAGGAACGGTATGAATATCAGAAAGCCCATCTGGAACGCACGTTTCAGCTCGCTTACTATAAAAGCGGGAATGACTGTTTCAAAGCCCAGCTTCTCGCTGTAGTTTTCAAGTGTTATGTTATCTGTCGCACCATCGGTAATGTCGCTCATGCTCTGACCCTTGAGGTCGAGAAAGAACTTCATATCATCATTTGATGTCTGCTTTAGCATAAAGGTCTTGAGCGGCTTTCCCGCCGCGTCCATAGCCTGTTCCATCGTTATTTCACCCGCCGCATACGGCTGATATGCCGTTTCGTTTATCTCGGAGAAAACAGGCCACATTATGAATATCGTCAGAAACAGTGACAGTCCCGTAAGCACCATATTAGGCGGCGTGGACTGTGTCTGCATTGCCGTTCTTAAAAAGCTGAAGCAGATTATTATCCTCGCAAACGATGTCATCATCACGAGAAGCGACGGCGCAAGCGACAGCACCGTTACAAGCAGTATGACTTCAAGCGACTGCGAACCGTCAACACCGATAAGATCCTTCATTACCGAAGAGCCGGCCGACTCCGTACCGCCTGACGAAGCGGCAGATGCGTTGCCCGATGTCGCGGCTGATGCCGCCGCATTACCCGCGGCGTTATTGTCTGTCGCAAATGCCGTAACACTGCAAAGCACCCCGATAAGCGCAACACATACCGTTAAAGACACGATAAAGCGGATAAATATCCGCTTGTTGTCGATAAACATTTTTTTAAGTGCAAGACCAAAAGCTTTTGTCATTTCGACACCGTGTTCCTCTCATCAGAATTTTCGTTATCGTTATTCTCGTTGTCATCGGTTTTATGAACACCCGGAAAGCTCTCCGCGTCGGCACTTTCACCGCCGTTGCTTTTCTTTCCGCGCATATTTTTTATATTCTTGGCAAGCGCATCGCTGAATGCCGCAAAAAAGCCGTCCTGCTGTGCCTCGCCCTCGGGATAGAGCTGTGACAGATACTCCTCCTCGGTGAGTGAAAGATCCTCTATCTTGTCTATCCTGCCGGCGGTAACTCCGAGCACCATACACTTTCCCGCCACGCTTACGACAACTATCGATTTTTCGCCGCCGAGCGTTGCGCGGTCAAGGATCTTGAGCCGTTTCCCGCCTGTTGTAAGTATCCCTTTGTTTACCTTCCTCAGTACCCAGAAGAACAGAAATATCAGCGCAATTACGCCGACAAGCGCACATACAAGCTGAACAACCGGAGGCATCAGTCAAGTATTTTCTTAACAGTCTGGAGTATTCTCTCAGCCTTGAACGGCTTTACGATAAAGTCCAGAGCGCCGAGCTTGATAGCTTCAACTACCATAGCTTCCTGACCCATAGCACTGCACATTACGACCTTAGCGCCCGCGTCCATAGCCTTGATCTCCTTGAGCGCCTCGATACCGGTCTTGTTGGGCATTGTTATGTCCATAATAACAAGGTCGGGCTTCTCGGCGGCATATGTAGATACGGCGATTTCGCCGTCAGCCGCTTCAAGAATGTTTGTGTAGCCGTTTGTTGTCAGTGTGTTGCGGATAAGCATACGCATGAATGCCGCATCGTCTACCAGTAATATCTTCTTATCCATAAGTGTAAGGTTTCCTTTCGTATCCCTGTTTTATTATATGTTATTCGCCTTTACCGAGGCTGTCCATAAATTTCGATTTTACTATTTCCGTTATTCTTACCGCAAAGTTATCGTCTATAACAACAACATCGCCCCTTGCTATAAGGTTTCCGTTTACCATAACGTCAACGGGTGCGCCTGCCTGCCGCTCAAGCTCAATGATAGTGCCCTGAGAAAACTCAAGTATATCCTTGATCTTTTTCCTCGTTGAACCTATCTCAACGGATATCTGGAGCGGTACGTCCATAAGGAGCTGTAAATTTTCCTTCTGCTCAGTACCGAGCGGAGCTTCAAAATTCTCAAACTGTGCAAGCTGTGCATTGCGGTAGTTAACCGCAGGCTGCGGCTGCATCATAGGCTGTACCGGCTGAGCATACATAGCGGGATTAGGCTGACCGGGATAACCGTAATAACCTTGTTGCGCATACATATCCGGCATCGGTTGCGGAGTCGGCATAGGTGCTGTCGGCTGTACCGGCTGTTGAGCAGGCATTGCCTGCGGTATCGGTGACGGTGCAGGAGCGACCTGCTCGACCGGAGAAGGCGCCGGTGTCGGCGCGGGAGTCGTTTGCGGCTCGGGTACGGGAGCCTCTGCCGAAGCTGCACCTCCGAGAACCCTGTCTGCAAGCGTTGCCGCAAGATTTATATCAAGTACCGATATAAATTCCGATTTTATAACGCCGTCAATGGTAAGGTCAAAATTGATAGCGGCAACCATATCGGTCTGCTCATAGTTCTGAAGGTCTGCTATGTTTATCTCGCTGAGGATATACGGTGTCGGCGTTGAAATATCAATGCTCATTCCGAGAAAGTCAGACAGAGCCGTTGATGATGCGCCCATCATCTGGTTCATAACCTCGCTTACCGCACTTATATTAAGCTCGTCAAACTCAAAGTCCGGTGATATAACAGGCGGCTTACCCATCAGCTGATTAAGTATCAGCTGCACATCGTCCTCCTTTAATATCATCAGATTAGAGCCCGAAAGACCCTTGATATATTCGATTTTTACACATATAGCCGGCTCTAAGCGGTCGTAATTCAGCCGTGAAGCCTCCACAACGCTTACCTTCGGCGTAGTGATCCACACTTTTGCGTTGAGCAGCTCGGATACGGCAGTTGCCGCACTTCCCATACTGATATTCATTATCTCGCCTATAGCGTCAAGCTGCATCTCCGACAGAGTGGTCAGTTTTCCCATTTGCCTTACCTCAATTCTTTAGTATATTATCGATCCTGAACGCTTTTTTTCCGTTCAGCGTACCGAGTTTTCCGTCAAACCAACAGGTGCTTCCCACCTTCAGCTCCAGGTTTTCCGTTATCGGTTTATTCAGCGGAATTATGTCGTTTATCTGTAAATTCAATACATCACGGAGCGTCAGCATTGTGTCGTCAAGCACCGCAGTAACGGTAAGCTCCGACTGAGAAAGGGTAGACATAAGGTTTTCCTTGCGCTCCGTTTCCTTTGTCGGACTGCCCGCTCTTTTTCCCGAGCTGAACTTGGCCGAAAATTTCTTCATTATCTGATCCATAGTAATAGCGGACATACAGAACGATACTACGGATTTTGAATCGTTTATGGTTACTTCCATAGCAACGATTATCATTGTTTCGTCAGCGTCTGCGGCGGAGATAACACGCGAGTTTGTTTCTATTGATTCCAGCTTCGGTTTTGTTTCGACATAGCCGTCCCACGCCTCTGTCATAAGCGAGGTAAAGCGCTCGACAATGCCTCGCATTACGTTTATCTCTATTTCTGTAAAGTCACGGTCGGCATCTTCGTATGTGCCCTTGCCGCCGAGCATTCGGTCTATCATAGTAAAGGTGAGCGAGTTTGAAAGCTGCAATACCGCATTGCTTTCCTCAATGTCATCATCTTCTATGCCGAGGTCAACTATGCCCATTATCGTATAATCGGGCAGGGCGTTGCTGAACTCAAAATATTTCTGCTCTTCTATGCTTGCAAGCGAAACCTTACAATACAATCTCAGCAGTCCGGTTATGTACGAAGAAAGATGTCTGGAGTAATTTTCAAATATTCTTTCGAGTATCTTTATCTGTTCCTTCGTAAACTTCTTAGGCGTACGGAAATCATACTCTTTGATCTCGTCCTTGTCTTCGTGCGTATCAAGCGGAACAGAGTCGCCCGCCATCACGCTCGACAGCATAGCGTCTATCTGTTCTTGTGTGAGGGTGTCAGCCAAAAAATCGCCCTCCTTTCTCGGTTATTCTTCTGATGTTTCTGCCGGTGCAGATGTCAATATATCTGTAGGGATACCTGTGTATGACGGCTCGTACTTCGGACCTGCCTCGTTGACGCTTGAGTTGCCTTCGCCTGAGTTGCCGTCGTATCTGCTTTCCATATTGTCGATTATCTCATTTACAACATCGCTGTTGACATCTGAGCTGTTACCGTCGTTGCGCTCATACGGATCGGTATTTGCGCCGTTCAGCCTGTATTCATACTTCAATATATCATCAATGACAGCCTGAGATGTCGTATCGAGCTGTGCCCTTACGATCATTATTTCGACACGTCGGTTTGCCGCTCTGCCTTCTGCGGTCGTATTATCCGCTATAGGCGTATAGCACGCTTTTCCTTCTACAGTAAACTTTTCGCTGTCAACACAGCGGTTATAGTCCATATACTTTACAACGCTGGACGCTCTTGCCGCCGAAAGATCCCAGTCGTTCACCTCGGATACCGCCTTGGCAGTATGACCTGATACTTCGCAGGACTTTATATACTTGTTCACAGCCTTTATGCCCGGCATAAACTTGTTGAGCACCTGCTTGCCCTCTTCTTTCAGTACTGCGCTGTTGCCGTCAAACATTATCGTATTATTGAATCGGATAAAGATCCTTGTCGGTGTCTGCTCAATGTAAACATACTGACCCAGATCGTTCTTTTCCGTAGTTGTCTTTAAAAAGCTGTAAAGCTGGTTGAAGTCGGAGGGCAGACCCTCTGTTTCTTCACTTGTAGTACCGCCGTTTTGCGTGTTCGGGGGAGATTCGGCGTTGCCGTTGGTATCTGCGGCATTATTCTTAGGCTGTTCGTCCATTACAAACGGATTTACATAAGTGCCGCTTGACGTAAAGGACTGATATATGTATTGCCACTTTGTTTCGTCTACCGATGATGCGGAGTACAGCAATACGAAAAAGCACAGCAGTAGTGTAACCATATCGGCGTATGTATCAAGCCAGTTGCCCTTTTCTTCCTCGCCGCCTCCGCTTCTTCTCTTTGCCATTTTCTCCACCGCCTTTCTTTATGACGCTTAACCCATATATTTTAACATATTTAAGTGACTATTTCAACACTTAATTTCTTCGTTTTGCACCGGATACGGTCGTTTTCAGGCGAACCTTTATCCGCGACCGCGTCAAAATGCTCTGCCGACTTTATAACAGTGTATCTCGGTCTGCGCTCTGAGCAACAGCTCGCGCCGGTTCGGCACTGTTCTTTAGCCGTTGTTTATTTGCCTTTCTTTTTTACGTCAGTCTGAGCAAGCATAAATTCAAGCTTTTCCTGAATAAGTCTGGGGTTAGAGCCTGCCGCTATCGACAGAACGCCCTCTTCGATTATCTGCATACATAAAAGCTCCTGCTCATGGCTGTTTTTCAGCGATGACGCTATAGGCGCAAACAGTATGTTTGAAAACAACGAACCGTAGAATGTTGTGATAAGTGCTACCGCCATACCGCTTGACAGGTTGCTTGAGTCCGCGCCCATACCTTTAAGCATATTTACAAGTCCGACAAGAGTACCGAGCATTCCGAATGCGGGGAATACCGACATACCCTTTTCAAAGAAAAGTCGTCCTCTTTCATGACGTTCGCACATAAAATCGATCGCATCGTCAAGCATACCTCTTACCTTGTCGAGGTCGTTCGCATCAACGATCAGCATAAGACTTTCTTTTAAGAACGGATCGTTACACTTGTTTGCGCTGTCTTCAAGCGAGATAAGTCCCTTTGTTCTTGCAATCTTTGCAAATTCAACTATCTGGTCTATGTAGATTTGCGGATTGAACTTTTTGGGGAACAAAGCGAGCTTTAAGTACTTCGGCAGATTTTTAAGGTATGAGATCGGGAACGAGGCGAAAAGACAGCCTATAGTACCGCCGACAGTGATAGCAAGTGACGGAACATCTATGAACCAGTCAAGCTGACCGCCGTTGTATATACCGAATGTAACCAGACCGAATGATACTACCCAACCTATGATGATCGTGATATTCAAAACAATTTCCTCCTGTAAGGGTTTATATAGCACAGCCGATGGCTGTAATATTCATAATTTATATCCCTCTCTCGGGACGCTGACGTCTTAACGATTGTCTGTATTCCTTGATGAGAGAAAGTATCTCATTCATCGACTGCTCAACTATGTATGAATGACCCGTACTCGTGGTAATTACCGTGTCGGGATTTTCCGTTACTATTTCAATAAAGTCGGGATTAAGCATAAACTTTTCCCCGTTGAGCTTTGTAAGTATTATCATACATTTCCTTCCTTTGCAGACTGCTTTCGCTTTTTCATTGATACCGGCTGTCTGTCACGCCGACAGCTTACACACGGCGGTAACAGCCGCTTTGCATAATATAACGGGCATCACGGCGGAGCTGACGCTCCGCCTGCCCTTATAACCTTGAATTTAAATCACAGAACCCTGCAATTTCTGCTAAACCGAGGTTACGTCAATCGCAAACTTTCAGAACAACGAACTTGCAACTGCCCTACACCCACGCCTTTTTAATAACAGCCGCAGGCGCACAACAATTATTCATTATTCATCATTCATTATTCATCAAGGCAACTCCACCTCTATGATAACTGAGTTTACGCTAATCGCAAATAATCAGAATAACGAGCTTGTCATTGCTCACACCCACGCCTTTTTAATAATCGCCGCAGGCGCACAACAATTATTCATTATTCATCATTCATTATTCATCAAGGCAA